>Ga0256914_1000198_pt1 | contig 57997 bp, 47 predicted proteins | sample HulkmetaG_FD_191571 | JGI IMG/M metagenome (GOLD analysis project Ga0256914, IMG submission 191571) | Hydrothermal chimney microbial communities from Main Endeavour vent field at the Juan de Fuca Ridge, Pacific Ocean - Hulk | ecosystem: Environmental > Aquatic > Marine > Hydrothermal vents ...
GTTCTGTTCATAATCTTCTGTATGGTAAAAAAACACAATTATACAGATCAAAAAAGGCTGTATTCCCTGTTTATTGACAACTATGGACAAAAAATATCTTTTGCCGACCTCCATTATAGACAGCAACAACAAAACAGTTACAGATTATGCTGTCCAATGCACAAAAGGCATAAAAGACCCTGTGGAACAGGCTGTAAAGATATATTATGCAGTCCGTGATAACATATGGTATGATCCCTACTCTCCCTTTTATCTTCCTGAACATTACAGGGCAAGCAATGTACTAAAAAACAAAAGGGGATACTGTGTACCCAAGGCATCGTTGCTGTGCGCCCTTGGAAGGGCACTTGGCATTCCTTCCAGACTCAGTTTCTTTGATGTGCGTAATCACCTGGCAACAAAACAGCTTATAGAATTTTTTGGAAGCGATCTGTTTGTGTATCACGGAATAACGGAATTTTACATAGAGGGCAAATGGGTCAAAGCAACACCTGCATTCAATGCCAGTCTATGTGAGAGACACGGGGTTGAACCCCTGGAATTCAACGGAAGAGAAGACTCTATCTTTCAACCTTTCAACAACAAAAAACAACAGTTCATGGAGTACATTACTGAACACGGTACATATGCGGACGTGCCAGTAGACGAAATACTATCGGCATGGAAACAGGCATATGGCAAAGACAGGATAGAACTATGGATAAAAACCTTTGAAAGATCAGGAGGTAAATCCATCCGTGATTTTTCAGCAGAAGACATCTGGAAAGGAAAAGATAAAAATGGAATGTAAACAGGAAAAAAACAGGAACCACTGTCCATGCACATATGAACCATGTGCAAGAAAAGGCATATGCTGTGAATGTATCAGTTATCATTTGAACATGAGACAACTTCCAGGATGTTGTTTCACAAAAGAAGCAGAGGCCACATATGACCGATCTTTTGAGCATTTTGCAAGGCTGGTGACAGAAGGAAAATTATAGCGTCCATAGATAATACTTTCTTCTCTTGCAAGTACGTTTCATATGTAAAGATGCAATCCGTGAAAGGGGCAGGCATATTACAACACATACCCCTTATTACATTAAAAACAAATACAGCAGATGTGCTTTTCACAGAAACATTAATGCTTGAATGCCCTCTGTCCTGTAAAAACCATGGTCACAGGGGGATCCTGTTCATTACATGCCTCAATAACCTCGTAATCTCTTATAGATCCTCCAGGCTGAACTATAGAGGTAATGCCTTCCTTAAAGGCAACATCAACCCCGTCCCTGAAAGGGAAAAAGGCATCTGAGACCATACATGCACCTGAAAGTCCTGCCTTTGCCTTACGGGTTTCATTATCGATTTCAGAAAGGAGTTCTCCATCCCTTTTACCTTCTTTCACCATACGCTGAAAATCCTTGTATGACACACGGTATTTCCTGAAACACAGGGCATCAGCATATTTGGTATACGCCTTATAAACAGCTATTTCAGCTACTCCTACACGATCCTGCTCTCCCGTACCTATACCAACTGTCACACCATCTTTCACATAGATAACCGAGTTGGAAGTAACACCCTGCTCCACCTGCCATCCAAAAAGCATATCCCTGTATTCCTTTTCTGATGGTGTTCTCAGTATCTTAAATTCCCTGCCGTCATGAACATCTGATGCAAGCCTGAAATCCTCAATACTTTTGATCCTGTTAAGAGAAGACTGCTGAACAATTATTCCTCCATCCATAAGACTTTTAAAATCCACAAACCTCATGTCAACATAGTCAGCAAGCCTGTCCATCCTTGTAATACGTATTATTCGAAGATTTGGCCGCTGTGTAAGCAAAGCCAGGGAACCTTCTTCAAAATCAGGGGCAGCAACAACTTCAAGATACCTGTCTGCAATCATTCCGGCCGTCTCAACATCCACCGGCCTGTTATATACAGCACATCCGCCAAAGGCAGCAATGCGGTCAGCCATATCGGCCTTTTCATAGGCATCAGCAATGGTACTGCCATAGGCTACCCCGCAGGGATTATTATGCTTAACAATAACCACTGCAGGCCCCTGATCAAGATATTTCAATATATTAAGAGCATTATCCAAATCTGTAAGATTTATTTTTCCGGGGTGTTTTCCGCTCTGGATCATGTCTCGTTCAGTCAGGGCAGACACCAGCCCCCTGCCTGGCATAATAAACTCACACCCACCAAGAATCAGGTTTCCGCTCACTATTTCATAAAGGGCCGCCTCCTGCCCGGGATTTTCCCCATAACGCAACCCCTTTTTTACAATATCACCTGTTTTCTCATCCTTTATCTTCCAGGTGCGCTTTTTATACATAAGGACCTGATCACCAAAGGAAATAGTCATGTCCTCAGGAAAATGATCATCCATTACAGTTCGGTACATCTTTTTCAGATTATCTTTCATAACATCCTCTGCCTTTCCATATCATTTAAAACGGTCTTCCAGTGCCTGATGCATCTGTGTAAAGATATCAAAAAGGTTTCATATGCAAAAAAGCTTACATTCCAATATGCGGCGACCTTATGGTTCACAGCATAACCCATCCATAAATCCCTTTGTTCGGTAAGCAAACAATCAAGAAGTAATAAAGAAAGACTTACAGGCCATTACTTGTGTTTTTCCACATAGGCATATGCATTATGGTTATGAATAGATTCAAAATTTTCCGACTCCACAGCGAACCACGTAATATTGGAATCGTTTGTAAGTTCAACAGCAATATCCCTGACAATATCTTCTACAAACATGGGCTTGTTATAGGCATGTTCTGTAACAAACTTCTCATCTTCGCGTTTAAGGACAGGATACACCTCACTTGAGGCACATCGTTCTACAAGCATTATCAGGTCCTCAATCCATACAAACTTTCTGAATCTTACCTGAAGACGAACCTCCCCACGCTGATTATGTGCACCATAATCGCTTATCTCCTTTGAACATGGGCAAAGTGTAGTTATCGGCACACATATAATGATCACCATATCCGAACCACTATTTAATGATCCTATAAACTTGCACCTGTACTCCATCAAACCCGAAGCACCTGTTACAGGGGCATTCTTCTTTATAAAATAGGGAAACTCCACCTCCATATGCGCACTTTCTGCATTCAGTCTGTCTTTCATTTCCTGCAATATATCAGAAAAACTCCGGGGAGATATACGATTACTGTATTCATTCAATATTTCCACAAAACGACTCATATGTGTTCCCTTGTAATAACGAGGCAGATTAACATACATGTTTATCTCTGCAACAGTCCTCTGTTCTCCCCTCTCCCTGTCCATAACGGTAATAGGGTAACGCAGGCCTTTGACACCAACCTTGTCTATATCTATATTGCGGGAATCCTTTAGGTTTTGTATATCTTCCATAGTAATTGCCTTATTAACATTAACACCAGCCCACTGAGGACATTACAGGATGTAAGAAACTGTAAAAATTCAGAAAGAATCAAGCACAGGAACACATTGTTTACTGCAACAGAACCTGAACTTCCCGACCGGAAGCATATTATCTCTTTCTGACTCCTCAGACTGAACAACCCTTTTGCCTATATTCCTCTGCCCCTTTTATCAGCCAAGACAAAAACCTGCCTGTCAGGCCAGGCCTTCTGTTTTTTTTATCCGGGGCACTGTCTTTTTCAGGCCCTTTCCCTGCATTTATCTCTGCCATAAATATTACATCCTCACTATTGCCCATCCTGGACCTTTTGTCAAATATCTCCAGCACCTTGCACAACTCCATGAAATGCACAGATTATATCTATTTTTCATCCATAAATAATCTTTTTATACAATCCCGGTGTGCCAATCTGCGGAATCCCTTATGGAACATCTACAGACCTCTGCATAATCCCTTGATTTTCCTTCCGGAGCGCAGGCCTTGCGGACTGTGGGCTTGACCTTGTCCAGAATTCCAATTTACAGATCAAAAACTCACCAGAACCCGCGGTCTGTTTATGGATACCCAATATCTATTCTGTTTTGCATATAAAGGGATATATCCTGCATGCTATACAAAACCCGAAAATTGCCTCAAGGGCAGCAAAAAACATAAAGATGGAGCTGAAGATAAAAGAGGTTCTGTAAAAATCAAAGATATAACATAAAGCTATTGCACAGCAAAATGCAAAACCTATCCGGGCTGCAAAAATCTTGGGACCTGCATTAACCATAACCGGCTTGATCTTCAAAATCCTGATAACGTTTTTGCTTATCGCACTGAAAAGACTAAAGGAAGGATTTAAAAAACCACGAACAAGAAAATCAATGCCCAGAATAAAAACAATCCACTTAAAAGAAGTAAGCATAAAAACAAGAAGAGAAAAAAAGACCAGGGCAGCATTCACCCGGGCAACCCGTTCATTTATCTGTTCAAACGATATAGGACATACCTTTCTCATAACACACCTCCTTTGGAAACAACTGCATCCTGCAAAAGCAAAATAATACAATCGGCATAGCTGTTCATCACCCAGAAAACTGCCAAAAACGAAAAAGGCCTGACAAGGTTTTTGGACAAATTCTTTATTAGAAGAGGAAATCCCTCCATTTCTAATAGGGCGTAAAAACAGGGACTTGATCTCGTGTTCTTTATAAGGAATAACCAACCAATATCAAATCTATAATCAGGTTCTGCACTCTATCCCGGGAAAGACCGGCTTAAAGAATGGCCCTTAGTCTGGTCTTTGTTTTCTTGCTCGTCTTGGATGGGTTCAGAAACGATTCAAGATGTTCTTGTTCTGCAAAATCTCTGCAGACTTTTTGCAACCCAGGCACTGAAGCATATTTCAGCAGTTTACCAAGTTCCGTTGGAGGAAGATTATAAATCAATCATATCAGTATCAGACACAAAAAAAGCATCCCGGATGTCAGGCACATTTTATTATCTTCTATAATGGCGCCATATTGTAAATGGAGGACCCAAGACAAATCCCGATCCAACAATCCACATTATCAGCGGTGCAAACCACAGCTCGGCAAATGTATTTATTACAGCGTGTTCAGGCTTGTCTGGATCATATATAACCTCGATATTTCCTCCGCTCTTGCAGATGTTTTTCAGAATCGCAATATCATCGACATTACCTTCCACTATGACCGATTCTCCTGATTTCGTTTTAAATTGAACTATCGGAACGGTAATTATATCGCTTACCTTTGTGGATGAACCGGGACCACGCCGTTCATAGCGTAAAATAAGGCCTTTAACCTTTATACCTCTTTCTCTTATTGAGTTTATATCATTATATATATAAGTGCCCCAATACAACAAGCCAATTCCTATAATCACGAATACCATCGCAAGAGGAATAACTATAAACAGCTCTCTGTCACTTGCATTCATTGCATGGCGCCTCCAATTACCATCATAAGGTTTCATTAAAATTATAATTATTGTATTGAAATGTCAAAAAAAACTATGCTATTGATTATATATTGCAATACATAATCAATATACAGACACCTTTGCACAACCCGCCAAAAAATGTCACCGAAAAAAGAACGAACAGAGGTATGAAAATCGGAAGTTGCTGAAAAGGCAGGCAAACAGGTATATTGCAGATGCCATACCATAATAACACACTGAAAAAGCCTGGAAAGATGATACAAGCATGCTAATCTTCTCCCGTTATCATACAAGAGCTGAAGGGGAAAACCATGCAGCGCCCCGTGGAATAGAAGATCAGGAATTGGTGGGTAAAAGGTATCAGCTCAATAACAGGGAATAACAGCGAACGTACCACCGGGGCAGGAGGATTTTTCTTCCGCTCCGGGCCCTATTTATTGAGTTATCACATTTCACAGAACAAGGCATTAAAATATTATATCAGGTGGCTGAACAGCTTTCTGGGATACCATGACAACCGGCTGGACGATGTTTCCGGAAGTGATCTGGAAGCATTTTGTGGTTATCCTGAAACCCGTGGATATAAAAAGTGGCAGGTAAAACAGGCTCGGGAAGCTGTTTACCTTATATATTGAAAAGCTTTTGAATAAAGAAATTATGTTCAAGGATATTGATACAGTAGCTAAGAATGGATTGCAGCAGTAACAGTATAAAAACCAATTACCGGACAAATACTATTACATTTTTATACTTGTGTTAGATACATAATTCCGTACAATAATGAATCTGCATACAAACCGCACATAACATTGCAGCAGCTAAAAATTGAAACGTATAAATACCAAACGGCTTTGAAACGCTGAAACCAGATAGTGACCAAAGGCTTTTTTTGGATGGGGAGCATGAAATCTTCATCCCATTTAAAAGATATATTGATATCTTATTGAAATTCACATAATATCCCCTTAAAAACAGACCGTGCAAATTTTGATGATATCAACCAGGAAATTTCCATCCATCAACAAAAAGATTTGTCAGAAATCAAGATACGGGAAAATTTTAACCGGGTTTTCCAGGATTAAAATCTGAACATAATGATGCAGGAAAACAGGCATTTGTGGATGGAATCCGTATAATCGTAATCCCGTTCAAAACTATCAAGCCCTTTGTACAATACCCCTTTTTGTCCAATTGCTTCACATTACCGGATGTTGACAAGACATAACATTCTGCAAAGGCTACACCGTGTGAGGGTCAGAAATGAGAATCTTTATATTAGGGTTGGGAAAATCAGGTACCACAGCACTTTTATATAAGGTGGCAGGCGGACTTCCCAACTGTTTTGCATTTTCAGGTGGTAAACCTGGAAAATATCTTGGAGACTATAAAAATGCTGTTTACAAGCACACATACAGTCCACGCAAGGGAAAAGACTTCAATCTTTTCAGAGAACATTTAAGCAAGGTTCACTATGACAAAAAGATATGGATTGCGCGTGACTGCAGAGATGCGGCAATAAGCAAAATGCTGTATCGTTGGCACAGGGGATATGTTGGAAGAAAAAAACAGTATGAGGCTCACCTTGCCCTTGTCCTTGAAAAAGAACAGAATCCACGTTCCATACCCTTTTATGAAATTTGCCGCTATGCGGGCCATAACGAATGGCCTATAACCAAAGAACAGGTCTTTAAACATGAGTATGCGCGCTATAAACAGATGTATGATTTTGTAAAGGGACTTGAGGACGACTGGTTCCTGTTTAAATATGAAGATATGGTAGACAATAAGTTTGAAAGCCTGAATGAATATTTAGGCTTTGAGGTAAAGACAGAAACAGAGGTTCCCAAGGGATATACAAAGGTAGTAAGGAAAAAGACCTACGGGGACTGGCGAAACTGGTTTACTCCGGAAGATGTTGAACTGTTCAAACCTGCCTATACTCCATACATGGAGCTTATAGGATATGACGGAAATGACTGGAAACTGAATGATAACCCTGTAATTGAACCTGAGTTTTCATCAAAATATATGCAGAGCCTGCCAAAAAGGGTAACCAAGGATACATTTATCAGGTACGCAAACAGGGTTTTAAGATTTGTACAAAAGCGAAAGTAGCCGACATTTTTTATATTTCTTACAGAAAACGCATAATCGGTTTCCCCTACATGAATATAACAGCTTGTTCAGGACAAAGGCATGCAAAAACCTTAATCACAGGGACACATATGCTCGAACAGCTCCTTTTCAGACAAGCATAGAGGCAAGAAAGCGGTTCCCCACGTACCAGGCCCCATGTGAGTCCCTGCAGTTAACGAAAGAGGCTGGGTTATCAAGATTGATGATGAAAACACATCCCTCAGTCTGAGTTCAACATTTTGTTTGATCCACTCATAATTATCAGAGTATTCAAGCAGGATTAAGGAAGAATCTTTGTCCTTTAATCTGTTTTTCATGTAGTTAACAGCAAAATCCAGCTGCTCTTCTTTTTTACGGAGCATTGCCATCTTTTCTACCCCATTACACCCTGGCCTGACAACGGGCATACGGTGAAACATATCACCAAAAAATCCCTTTGCTCTGGATATCCTTCCGCTATCTGCCAGATATTTAAGCCTCTCAAGAAAGATCAGTTCATTACTTTCAGCAATTGTCTTTTGAATAATACCAAGCAACTTATTGATATCTTTTATATATCTTGCATGCAGCAGTGACACGATGGCAACAACTGCCAACCTGCCACATGCCATACCTGTATCAATAACCGTCATGCGATTTTCAGGGTCATTCTCTTTTTTCCATACCAATGCTGTTTCATAGTTTCCTGTATAAACAGATCCCACACAAAGATATACAGTTTGTCCATACAAGCCAAGTACAGCCTGATAACTCTGATAGCGTTCAAACCTGGAGGCCTGGGCTGTTTTGACACGTATACCCTTGTTTATAGCGCTGTACAGAGTTTGAATGTCCATACCTGTTTCAGGATACCGGGTATCAGGCATCACTATATAACTGTTTAACAGTGTAATTCCAAGTTTTTTGGCCATATCATGGGAAAGAGAACCTGCCGCATCGGTCATTATATGTATTTCCCCGTCATAACACGGAACAAACACACTGTTTTTATCATGCATATGGGCCATGTCTGTTTCTTCCCATTGAACTATTTTGCCATGTTTCTCCAATTTTTCCCGCACGGTGTCTGCATGATCAGTATGAAAATGCAGCTTAAGATATCTGTCGCTACGGACAGATACAATGCTTTTTTCATTCTTAACACTGTCAATGACCCTGTTTTTTTGCATTTCTGTCCGGCTGGTATCCAAGGTGGCATTAATACAGGACTCCCCTGCGTTAATATTTGTCAATGAAGGGTTGATACGTATTTTGTCCTTAAATATATCTGTAACAGGTCTCCATTCCTCTATAACCGCAGCTAAAGAACGCAAAAAACCTTCCAAAAACAGAAAAAGCCCCAATGCCCCTGCATCTATGACTCCAGCCTTTTTCAGTGCAGGAAGAAGTTCATATGTGGAACGGACTGCATTTTCAAGCAATATTATTGTTTTTAAAGGGTACATCATTATTTCATTTATATTGTAAATCTTCAGTGCATTAACAAATTCATCCATTACCGTGAGCATGGTACCAGGTTTAGGATCTGCAACGGATTCCCATGCCCTGTCCCTACCTGCTGCAACAGCAGCAGGAATCTCTGACGGATTGCAAACCATAAGCAGTTCCGAAAAAAAAACAGAGGCAATATTACCCGAATTACCTGTTGCAGAAAAAAGGAGAGTCTTGACGGACGGAGGCTTTTTACTGCTGATATGGTGCAAGGGGGCAAGGCTGATCTTCATGTTGGTTCCTGTATCTCCGTCTGCAACAGGAAAGACATTAATCATATCAAGCAGATCAGAACAGGCAGCCATCCTTTCATATCCGAGAGTAAAGGCATCACACAGTCTTTTTTTCATTAGCCCAACCCAAGAGCAGACCTGATATCGGCAGGAATCTCAAATTGTAATTCCATTTCAGGCAGTTTTACTGCCAATTGTTCACTTTTTCCTTTAGCACACATGGTTTTATCTCTCGTGAGACGTATTTCAAAGTTGGTAACTATCTTGTACTTTGCCTCTGTTACAAATGCCTTGCATATAAATTCATCGTTGTACCTCAAAGGAAAGATATGTTTAATACTCGTACGCGTTATTGGAAAGGCATATCTTTTTTCATGCAAATACTCATAAAGATCTATATTATAACGTTCAAAAAGTGCAAACCTTGCCTGATCAAAATATTTGAAATAATTTCCATGCCAAACGACCTTCATTGGATCCAGATCGTAAAATGGAACCTTTAGAATCAATTCATAACTGTTGCTCATGCCAAAACCTCCGGCAATAAAATAAGGTGGTAACTGGTTGGTTGTCGGACAGTATTCACAAAACCTGTCCTTGCAAAATATTCGCCTTTGTCCAAATCTCAAGGAAAGCAAAAATCAACCCGAGATATATATTCATATGATTACACAGGACAAAGCAAAAAGGAACGTTATGCAAAGGCATCTTAAGATCAATAAAAAAACCCCGGTTGGCATATAAATGTCAGCGGGGTTTGTTATTTTTTATATATTTATCTGTTTTAATGATTCGGTTTCAAAAAACAGCCTTAGGCACTTTTCCTTTCTCTCCTTTGCCAATTTGTGTGCCTGTATAACATGGCCAAACTGACTGAAACCTGAAGTACAAACGTTTTTCCATACAGCTTGTGAAGCAGATAAGTGCAGTTTCACCTCTCCTCTTCAGTTAAGATATTTTCAGAGGAAAGATACATCTATCAAAGAGAAACTGTCCCGAAAAGACCTCACGTCATTGACACAGACTGATGAAAAATCACAGGACATACCTTAAACCTGTCACCAACATAATATTTCCGGAACCAGTTCTGTAAATACAAGAGGGCCTTCAAGGAAAAATGGAGCCGATACAGATACTCCTCAATTCTTACATCTTTGACTTTTTTTCATGACAGGTATTACATTTTCTCATATGTTTATACTCTTTCTTTGAGATCTTGCCTGCTTTGCACATCTTTTTGTGACATCCCATACAGTTTTTATGATATGCATGCATAAGGTCCAACTCTTTTGCTCCCTTCTTCTTTACAGGATTGTGACACTCAGCACACTTTTCAACAGGGTCGCCCTTTTTCCAGACATTTTTACCATTTACATATTTATGGTGACATTCTGCACAGTTAATACCCAATTTGTCGACATGCATTTTATGTGCAAAGTTTACAGGCCCTTTCTTGATTTTTTTATAGCCTTCATTTTTTATCACTACATTGTCAGGCGAGGTAGCAGCAATTAACAGCCCGGCACCAATGAAAGTTATGGCACAACACATAACTGCAAACACAAACATGCATTTTTTAATCATTTGTTACCCTCCATATGATGTTAAAAAATAATTATGAAAGCTATTGCCTAAGGCAGGTTTCCTTTTTATAATAAAAAAAAAGATACTGTGTGTCAAGACAAATGCAACGATAAAATCACTCGGTTTACATCCATAAAATGGCCATCTTGTCACAATGTCAGGGTCTGCCCGTGTCTAAAACATCACAGACAGGTCTGCAAATGCCAATCACAATACACTGACACTGACAAGTTGACAATACTGCTGTTTTTTTGACCTTGCATGCAACAAACACCGGGATCAGCTGACAGAGCTTGCTTACATTAACAGACACAGACAACTGTAAACAGCGCCGATCCACAAAAATTTCTGGCACAAGGTCAAGAAAATTAGAGATATGGAGACATATTTCGATGCGTTACACAGGCAATACTACAGATTGACACAGGAATTGCAGGATGTGACAATTATGGATGTCAACCATACAGATCTCTAACCAAAGCAATCATAACACAAGAATCCCATGTTAAAGATTATCCCGCTTGGCGGATTAGGAGAAATTGGGCTGAATATGATGGTCTTTGAATATGACCAACATATTCTGGTGGTAGATGCAGGTTTGATGTTTCCGGATAACTATATGCCAGGCGTAGACCTCGTAATACCGGACTTCCAATATCTCAGAGAAAATCAAAAAAAAATAGATGCCGTTATTCTTACCCACGGCCACGAAGACCATATTGGGGCAATGCCCTTTTTTCTGAGGGAATTTCAGGTCCCTGTCTATGCCACCAACTTTACGATTGAATTATTAAAAGAAAAGCTTAAAGACCATGACCTGCCTTTTGAACCGGATCTCAGAAAGATTTCCCGGGGCGACACAACATCAACAGGCCCTTTTAATATAGAATACATCAGTGTAACCCACAGCATAGTGGACGGTGTGGGGCTTGCTGTTGACACACCAGACGGTACAATTGTCCATTCAGGTGATTTCAAGATTGATTCCACGCCTGTTGATTTACAGTTTACAGACCTTAACCGGTTCGCCTACTTTGGATCAAAAGGGGTACTGGCCCTGCTTTCTGATTCCACAAATGCAGAAAAAGAAGGGTACACACTCAGTGAAAGGGATGTCAGAAAAACGCTTGAGAGTATCTTTCTTACCTGTAAAGGAAGGATCATTATTGCCAGTTTTTCTTCCAGTATAACGCGGATACGGCAACTTGTAGAACTTGCTGAAAAATTTGGCCGCAAGGTGATTTTTAACGGAAAGAGCATGATTACCAATGTGGATATTGCCATCAAACAGGGATTTATAACCATCTCTGACGGCTTAAGGGTTCATGAACAGCAGCTTGGGATGTTCAGGGATGAGGAAGTTGCTGTTATTACTACAGGCAGCCAGGGAGAACCCATGTCTGCCCTGTCAAGAATGGCATATGGAACCCACAAAAACATCAGAATCAAACAGGGTGATACCATTATTTTATCTTCCAGATTTATTCCCGGCAATGAAAAGGCCATTACTTCAATCATAAACAAACTTTATCGTATGGGTGCTGATGTAATATATGAAAAGGTATCAGACATTCATACTTCAGGTCATGCAAAAAAAGAAGAACTCAAGATAATGTTAGGCATAGTAAAGCCACAATACTTTATCCCTGTACATGGCGAATACAGACACTTGATCAACCATGCCCGGATTGCCATGGATATGGGTATGCCAAAAGATCACGTACTGGTCATTGAAGACGGTGATACGGTATGCTTCAATGGATCGGATGTAACTGTTGAATCACATGCCTGTACAGGACAGGTCCTTGTCGATGGCAAAGGCGTGGGAGATGTGGTGGAAACAGTGCTCAGAGCCAGGCGCAAGCTCAGCGAAGATGGCATTGTTATTGTTCTTGTAGCTGTGGATATAAAAACGGGCAGTATTGTTTATGGCCCCGATATATTTTCAAGAGGATTTGTCTTTGAGGATCAGAACAGGGATATACTTGAAAATGCCAAAACCCTTACCAGGGATCTACTTGAAAAACACGTGTCTTCCCGTGTGCCGGACTGGGAAGATGCCAAAACAGAGATCGAAAGGCATCTGAAAAGATTCTTTTTTAATGTTATTGAACGAAGACCTGTTATACTATCTGTTATTGTTCCTGTATAAACTGTCTGTAACTGAAAACAGCCCCTTGACAAGGCCCTTGTTTTGTCCGGTTTCCGCACCTGCAAGGTGTCTGTTGCAACGGGCAGCAAGATCTGATCTTACGACAGTTCCCGGTTACAGGCCAAAAGCCCTTCAGTATTCAAAGACTTGACTGGATACTTTTCATGCAATACCGCAAAACAGATTCCTATAAAACAGTTTCGATGTGACAAGACAAAAAACAAATTTGGTACAAAAAGATATCGACGACACAAGGGCTCCCTCTCCTTTAATAAAAGAGACACTGGCAATTATTCTTCTTTTCGTCTGTGTTTTTCTGGGGACAAGTTTGCTGTCATACAATCCCTCGGATCAGATGTGCTGGAATATAACAGGCCGCATAACCGGAGCACACAACCTGTTTGGAATAATTGGAGCGCATGTTGCGTGGCTCATGTTATTCATGTTTGGTTTTGCATCATTCTGGTTTGTTCTCTTAATGTTCACTCTTGCCGTTTCATTTTTCCGCGGCCACAGTATCCAGTCACCCCTAACTATATGCCTTTCTTGTATTTTCCTTATTATCTCCTTTTCCTCCATACTGTCTTTGCAACTGAAAAAAAATGTCATTTTCAAGGGAGCCCCCTTACCAGAAGGCCCGGGAGGATTTACAGGCCTGTTTTTTTCCGACCACATTAGCAGGGCCCTGAACTACTTTGGCGCAAATGTGTTTTTTACGGTTGTTTTTCTTCTGTCATTAATGCTTGTCACACGGCTGTCTGTTTCAAGGCTGTTATCTGCATTGTGGATATGGCTTGCAATTGCCTTACGACATCTCAAGGCTTTGATAATCAAGAAAAAAGAACGCAAGAAAAGGGCTCAGAACAGCCTGTCAGCCAGACAGCAACTAAAGTCAAAGCCAAAAGTCACAATAGTTAAAAAGGGTTCATCCAAGCCTGAAATTCCAGAGCAGAAACATTTCTCATTTATGAACATGGCAGACAACTTTGAACTGCCCTCTATAGATCTGTTAAATGATCCTCCAGACAAAAAAGATCACAGCATCAAAAATGAAAGTCTGGAAATGAATGCCAAACGTCTTGAAAAAAAACTTGGAGACTTTGGGGTAAAGGGTGAAGTTGTTGAGGTCCTGCCAGGGCCTGTGATTACCATGTATGAATACAAGCCTGCTCCCGGCATAAAAATAAGCAAGATATCCGGACTAAGTGAAGACCTTGCTCTTGCCCTCAGGGCCCCCAGTATAAGGGTTGTCCCCAATATACCGGGCAAAGGAGTCATTGGAATAGAAATCCCCAACAACCATAAACAGATTGTCTTCCTGAAGGATATACTGTCAAGTCATGAATACCAAAATACCAGATACAAGCTGCCTATCGCCCTTGGAAAGAATATTACAGGTTCTGCTGTAATTACAGATCTTACAAAAATGCCGCATCTTTTGGTAGCAGGCGCCACAGGCACAGGAAAAAGTGTGTGTATAAACACCATGATCACAAGTATTCTGTACAAGCTTCCTCCAGACATAGTCCGTTTTCTGATGGTTGATCCTAAAAGGATAGAGCTTTCAGCATATCATGATATCCCTCATCTTCTTCATCCTGTAGTTACCATGCCCAAGGATGCTACCAAGGCACTTAAATGGGCCGTAGCTGAAATGGAAAGACGTTACATGCTTCTTTCAGACAGAGGCGTAAGAAATATTGAAAGCTACAACAGCAAGATAGTAAGCAGAAAATTTGACCTTAACCAGTCTGAAGCGGATGATACCTCCTGCGGAACAGACAGTTTCCTCCCATATATCATACTTATCATAGATGAGCTTGCTGATCTTATGATGGTATCATCAAGGGATGTTGAGGAGGCAATAACCCGGCTTGCACAGATGGCCAGGGCTGCAGGCATACACCTGATAATTGCCACCCAAAGGCCTTCTGTTGATGTGCTGACAGGGGTTATCAAGGCCAATTTTCCCGCCAGAATATCTTTTCAGGTTTCTTCCAGGGTGGATTCCAGAACTATCATAGATACAATGGGTGCAGAAAATCTTTTGGGTGATGGGGATATGCTTTTTTTGCCTCCGGGTGTAGCACGCGTACAACGGATCCATGGTGCATTTATATCTGAAGAAGAGATTTCTGCAATAACGGATTTTATCAGAAAACAGAAAGGACCTGATTATGATAAGAATATCATTGCTGATATGACCAAAGAAGATGAACCCGCAGATAATGATATTGATCTGGATGAAAAATATGAGGATGCAATTAATATTGTAATGAAAACAAGACAGGCTTCCATTTCCATGCTACAGCGCAAATTAAGGGTAGGCTATAACAGGGCAGCAAGGATGATTGAAGCAATGGAAAGGGACGGTATTGTTGGTCCGTCAGACGGAGTCAGACCGAGGGAGGTTTACGGAAGACATGAAGGCAATTAATTTAAAAAGGATTTTTATTGCCGCTTTTGCTGTATTGGCAATATCCTTTTTTAACGAAAAGGTTTATGCCAGATACAATGCAGTGGTTATTTTGGATGGGATACAGAAAAGATATTCTCATCTTGCAGGATGCCGGATCTCATATACGAGGGAGGTCATTACAAGGTCCATGTCCATGCTGGGCAACAAGCTTAAAGGAGATACAGCAACAGGTGATATATTTTTTGCTCCGCCATGCTTAATCAGACTGGAACAAAAAACACCCCGCAGGGAAATTATTGCAGGCAATGAAAATACAATATGGTGGTATATCCCCGAAGAATCATGTGTATACATATATCCTTCAAACAGGTTTGGTAAAGAGTTAAGTCTGCTGTCCGATATATTCAGCGGCCTTGTTGATGTAAACAAAAAATTCAGGGTCATGCTGCTTCCGAAAAACAGAAAAGACAGATACCGAATAGAACTGAAGCCTGCACCGTCATGGAAAGAGATAGATCATATAATATTAACTGTAAGTAAGGATTATGAAATACGTACAGTAGAGATATACAATCTCCTTGGCGGTATTACCCGTTTTAATCTAAACAACATGGTCGTTCAATCCGATTTTGTGGACGGTTTTTTTCATCTTGCTGTTCCTGACGGTGTCAAAAAGATATACAGATAGGTTTCCATTGTATCTGCTCAACAAACAGGGAAAAAACTGCAGAAAATATCCCCCCTGTATTCCGGGTGTTCTGACAGGTTATCTCCCTGTTGTATCCTTGGTTCAAGATATGCAACAGGGATATTTTGAGACTTATGGCACACAGCGTAGCAAGACCAACCCATGCCTATGACGTTCCGGGAGAAGAACTGACAGCCTCTACTGTAAATTCACTCATGTTATCCGGCAGATTGCTGAAGATGATTACAAACGGAACGGCCCCTGATGCAGGGACATTGACATTTTGATTGTCTTCTCCAGACCTGTTCCTGCCAATATTGTCAATTTCTGCCTGAGACAGTGTCGAGATTTCGTTTTTACCCAAGGCAGCACCTGCAAACACCTCTTTGATTTTTATGGGCTGGTGTTTTTCATCAAGAATTTTTCCTCTGACACGGATAAAAGAGCGTCTGCTGGAATAATTGTTTTTTACCAACCCTTTTATTACAAACAAGCGTCCCGCCCTATCTGAGGTAACAAAAAATCCGGAAACAGATTCAAATGCAAGATGTTCAATGCCAGGGTCAGGTTTCTGTTGTTCAGGCAAAGGCGGTTTCTGTTGTTCATGTTTTGGTACCCTAGACAGCAAGGACAAAGTATTTGACGGGGCAAAAAAATAAACAGAGACAGTGACAACAAGTAGAATGCACACAATTACAGTAAAAATCATTATTCCGTGAGAAAAAAATGATGTCTTTTGTTTGGCATCGTTTTTTTCATTATCATCGGATCTGTTCTCCTGTTCTTCTCTTTCATCATTGTTTTCAGATAACTCTTGTCCGTCTTCCGCTAAAGATGGCTGCAAACCACCTTCTTCCTCATTACCGTCGTCCAGATCTTCATGATTCAGGGCATCAAAACTGTCCTGTTCTTCTGTTGAAAAATCATGATCAAAGTCATCCAGACTGTCTTCTGATCCCGCATCCTCTTCTTCAGGGGATTCGCTTTGATCGGGAACAGAGGTTGAAACAGGTTCCTCATTATCCTTGTCTGTTCCCTGTTTTTCCTCCATGTGTTTTATGTCATCAGAAGTCTTTTCGGCCTTCCGGATATCCTCATCAGCGGCTTCAGACTCTTCCTGTGCATTTTCTCGCCCCTCAACAGGTTCTTTCTGTGGCGGATAAACAGTAAAAACATGCTTACATACAGAACAACGCACCTTGGTTCCTGCATCCTTGATCAAGGAATCATCTGCCTTGAATCCTGTGCCACACTTTTCACATACTATTTTCATAATAAAATCTCCTGTCAGATTTGTTCGGATATCCCTGTACCCATGCCATGTTGATATTCAAGGTAGAGAGACCAAAGTACAGGACAAACGGTTCCTGGCTTTCCTGGTCTGTGTACCTTCTGACCAGGGTTTCAACAAACTTGTTATATGTACAGCACTCAAAAGCTGTGGATAACCATTATGACAATTTTTTCACAACAAGGCACAGGTTGAAAAAAGGTATTTTGTGTATCCTCATACAGGCCATTCTATTCCAGGGTATAAATATCTTTCAGACACCGGTATTCCTCATTACAATCCAGACCATATCCTACAACAAAGCCCTCCTTTAGCCTGAAGCCGCAATATCTTACAGCAACGTTTATCTCTCTTCTTTCAGATTTGTCTATAAGAGCACACACCTCAACTGACTCCGGGTCCCTGGTGTTAAGGTGGCTAATAACATGCGAAACAGTCAATCCCGTATCCACAATGTCCTCTATTATCAGTACAGACTTGTCTGTAACAGACAGTTCAACATCCTTGGTCAGCTTGACCTTGCCAGAGGATATCATCTGGGATCCATAACTGGAGGCCCTGATAAAATCTATTTTTGCCGGGACCGTCAATTGTAAGGCCAAATCAGAAAAAAAGAAAACTGCACCGTTTAACATGCCTATAAGAACAGTATCTTTACCTCTGTAATCAATAGATATCTGCCTGGCCAATTCTCTTACCCTTTTCTGAATGGCGTCATACGGTATCAACAATTTTTTCTGAAACTGCATGGCTCCTCCCTTGCAGTTGTTTCTAAAATAACTTCAGCAAGATATTGAATTCAGACCTGAGATATCCTGCGATATCCGGATTAAAAACCCACTAATGCCCACTGGCCATTCCCTGATGGGTACTATCTGATGAAATCAGATCTTGCAAAGATTAAAAAACATGCCGATGAAATCCCTGCCGAACCAAAAATCATACACATAACCATGATCTGATATCTTGCTGCTATAAAGGGCGAAATACCGGACAGGATTTGTCCTGTCATCATTCCTGGCAATGACACCAGACCTACTGCAAAAAGAGAATTTGTTATCGGAATCAGGGAAGCGCGTAATGCAATTATACGTGCCTTGTCATATGGAACATCCCGATCTGTCTCTGCTTCTAATCGTTCTATCGCAAGACTGACCGCATTCATTGCATTAGCAAAAATCATACCTGCCAATGGTATCACATAATTTGGCATGTACCAGGGGTGTAACTGAAGAACAAACTGTGTTATTAATATCAGAATGGTGCCTCCGCCGATAAAAATGGCTGCAACAGATTTAAGATACAAATTTTTTCTGGGTATTTTACTTGTCCTCAAAGAAATCCAGCTTGATACAGACAGCATTACTGTTAACACAATGACAACTATATACGGGGTGGTGGATTTAAAAATAAAGGCAAGCAGATATCCAATAAGCAAAAGCTGAACAAGCATCCTGAGCACAGCATAGATATGGGTCATGTAATTGAAGCCCCACTTCCATATTACCCCTATAACAATTATTACAGGGATAAAGGCCAGTGCCAGTTGTATGAAAGGTATAGTCTGAACTGAAGGCTTCATATGTTATCACTCCTTACACACAAAAGGCATGCAGGTCATTTTTTAAAAAAGAGTGATGTTTTTTATCTGCAATACAGTATAGTGGATTTTTGACAAAGTTTCCGGAAGATCTGGTTGAGGTTGTCCTTTTCAAGGGCAGGTGATCAACCCTGCTGAAGACCCATGCCGGGGTAAAAACCACTATCAGCTTGATATGACAAAGTCTGCAGGGTTTCTGAAAGATTGGTATAACGCCTTTGAGTTTTGTTGTTTTTGATACCCATTGCAAGGGCCTTTTTCGTACCTGCAAGCACCACCAGTTTTTGTCCTCTTGTAACGGCCGTATATATAAGGTTTCGTTGCAAAAGAATGTAATGCTGGGTTACAAGGGGAATTACTACAGCAGGATATTCCGAGCCCTGTGACTTGTGCACAGAGATGGCATAGGCAAGTACGATTTCATCTAATTCGGAGAAATCATAGCGTACGGAATAACGATCAAACCGGATGGTAAGTTCCTGTTCTTCAGGATCTATGTTTGTTATCTGTCCCATATCACCGTTAAACACCTCTTTGTCGTAGTTGTTCTTGATCTGCATAACCTTGTCGTTGATACGAAATTTCCTGGTTCCCCTTGTCAGGGTTTTCCCTGAAGGGTTGAGAGCCTCCTGAAGCCTGACATTCAGGTTGCCTGTGCCTACAATACCCCTGCGCATAGGGCTGAGCACCTGTATTTCATTTATCGGGTCAAAGGCAAATTTGTTCGGAATACGGGTCCTGACCAGATCAATAATTGTATCAAGCAATGCCTGCGGATCGTTTTGTTCAAAGAAGAAAAAATCGCTTGCCTGATCCTTCATATCAAATAATGGCATTTGCCCTTTGTTGATTCTGTGGGCATTGATTATTATTTTGCTCTCTTTTGCCTGTCTGAATATTTCGTTCAATTCAACCACAGGAAGAATGTTTGAGGTTATTATGTCCTTCAGGATGTTTCCGGCGCCAACAGACGGGAGCTGATTCACATCTCCCACGAGAATCATCGTTGCTTCAGGGGGAACAGCTTTAAGAAGGTTGTACATAAGGACCGTATCTATCATGGATGCCTCATCTATTATCAGCATATCGCATTCAAGGGGATCCAGTTCGTCCTTTTTGAATTTTCTTTCGTGCATACTGAATTCAAGCATGCGATGAATGGTCCTTGCCTCATGTCCGGTTGTTTCACTCATCCTTTTTGCTGCCCTGCCCGTTGGCGCTGCCAGCATAACTCTGTCTGTAAGCTTAAGGAATATCTTTAACATGGCATTTATAATGGTTGTTTTGCCTGTGCCAGGCCCCCCTGTTATGACCATAACCTTGTTTTCCATGCTGGCCAATACAGCCTTTGCCTGTTTTTCGGCAAGAGAAATTGCAAGTTCTTTCTGCACCCAGTCAATAGCCTTTTTTGAGTCCGGTTTTCTAATGCCTTTTGGTGCCTTAATCAGACTGATCAGTTTTTCGGCAACGCCCGTTTCACACAGATAGAACATCGACAGATAAACTGCCTTGGTATCATCGGAAGATCTGCTGTTTTCTTCCAGATCCTTAATGACTATTTGATCCTTAAGGGCAAGGGACGTCAGGGATGTTACAACAAGCTCCCTGTCAACAGACAGGATCTTTATCGCCTTTTTTACAAGTCCCTGATACGGATAATAGACATGTCCTTCATTGGCAAGCTTTTGAAGGACATAGATTATCCCTGATTCAATTCTCATCTGCGAGTCTTTAGGAAAACCAAGTTTTGAAGCAATGCTGTCTGCAGTTACAAAACCTATTCCAAAGATATCGTTTGCAAGTCTGTATGGATTTTCCGTGACAATCTGGATGGCCCTGTTTCCATACTGTTTAAATATTTTGCCGGCATAGCCGGAACTTACACCGTGGCCCTGGAGAAAAAGCATAACCTTGCGAATCTCTTTCTGTTCCTCCCATGCCTGCCGGATCATGTCAATACGTTTTTTTCCAATACCCTCCACCTCCATAAGCCTGTCAGGATGCTCTTCTATAATATTGAGGGTATCCTCACCAAATTTCTTTACTATCCGCCTCGACATAACAGGGCCGATACCTTTTACAAGTCCTGAACCCAGATACTTCTGAATACCATATATTGTGGCAGGTATGGCAGTTTTGTAGTCTGCTATCCTGAACTGTTCGCCATACCTGGGATGCATAACCCATTTTCCCTGCATCTCAAGGATTTCACCCGGAGTTGGAGACATCAGTGTCCCTACCACTGTTACCAGGTCATCCTGACCGAACACCCTTACCTTTGCTATGGTAAAACCGTTATCTTCATTGACAAAGGTAATCCTTTCTATCTGGCCTTTCAGCCTTGCAGGGACATCACTGCCTATCTTGTTAAGATCCATTCAGGAACCTTGATCTCGTCTGTTTTTGAATGCATGTAAGGGATATACGGCTTGACATCTATCACCGGAGTCCGGTCAAAGGCATCAATGTCATCAATACGTATAACCGTGTCCTCAACTGAAATGATTTTACTGATTGATATGGCAATCAGATTGGGCCGCACAGAAGAACAGGTAGCAAACACACCTGTAAGGGGATTATGTTTTTGGCGCCTTGGATGTACCTGGAGGATCTGTCTCTGATCAGGCAAATCATTTTTATGAAACCAGTAACATACGATTATATGGGAAAAACCGTCAAGACCAACAAGGGCATCCTTGTATTTTTCACATATCCTGATCAAAATCTCACTTTCCTGTTTTTTAACAGTTCCTATTTGATAAAGCTCAAATTTGTTTCCCATGTTTTTTCCCTTGACGCCTTTGTTTTTTACTGTGAAAATGATTGTTTCAAATTGGCCTTATTATACTATACTTAATTATACTATATACACCTGCAAACAGATTCTGGACAAAACCGGGTTTCAAATCCAAAAGAGTTTTTTACAGGATCAATGAAAGACAATGTATTACAGCAAATTACACCAAGACTTGCAGACAGCATACTGCAATTTGTCTGTGCGCTTGCATGTCCCTTCCGGACAGCATACAGCCATGTGCGGGTGGAAAACAGTCTAACAAAATTCAAACAGGAAGGCTACATACAAGTTAATCAGGTTGCCATGGTTTATCAAAGACTGCCTGACAAATCGTACTGTGCCGGTCGCATGGCAGGCGCATGTCTGACAGTGGTCATCTTTGTTTTGTACATGGATGTGATATGAAAGCATTGTTGGCATTGGAAGATGGGACAGTATTTACCGGCCGGTCGTTTACCGGGCCGTGTGAGTCTTTTGGTGAGGTGGTTTTTAACACCAGTATGACCGGTTACCAGGAGATACTTACAGATCCGTCTTACCGTGGGCAGATGGTGACAATGACCTACCCCCTTATTGGTAATTATGGTACCAATGATGAGGATATCGAATCGTCCGGGATTCAGGTGGAGGCTCTGTTAATAAAGGAATACCAGGGATATCCAAGTAACTGGCGTGCAACAAAGAGCCTTGCCGATTACCTGCAGGAAAACGGTGTGCCAGGAATTGAGGGTATTGATACACGTGCCCTTACAAGGCATATAAGGCTAAAAGGTGCCATGAGGGGGGCTGTATCCACAACCGACCTGAACCCATCGTCCCTTGTGGACAGGGCAAAAAATATCCCCGGCATGACAGGAACGGATATGGTCATGCATGTTACAGGCAAGGCTCCTGTAGCATGGCGTGATGGCCACATTGTCCCTCTTGAATGGGAAAAGGGCAAACCTGCCTGGCCTGACCATCCGGGAAAGTTCAGGGTGGTGGCCCTTGATTGCGGTATCAAATACAATATATTACGTTCTTTGGAAAGCAGGGAATGTAATGTCATGGTTTTGCCTGCAAATACCGACCCCCGGCTTATAGACGAACTTGCTCCTCATGGCCTTTTCTTAAGTAACGGACCGGGAGACCCTGCACCTGTAACCTATGCTGTAAGGACCATCAGGAATCAGATAGGCAAAAGACCTGTTTTTGGCATCTGTCTCGGACATCAGTTATTAAGTCTGGCCCTTGGCGCCAAAACATTCAAACTAAGGTTTGGCCACCATGGAGGCAATCAGCCGGTAAAGGATCTATCTACAGGCAAGGTGCATATCACATCCCAAAATCATGGGTTTTGCGTAGACATTAAATCTTTCAAAGACCCTGATATCAGAATAAGTCATATCAATCTTAATGATAATACTGTTGAGGGCATTTCCCACAGGAAACTTCCTCTTTTTTCCGTTCAGTATCATCCTGAGGCATCTCCAGGCCCGCATGATGCAGCTTATCTTTTTGATAAATTTATTGATCTGATGAAAAAAAAGAAATGACGGTCTTGCAAAAAAAACCGTCTGTTCCTTCTCTGTTTTTATACTTTAATCAAGTAAATTGTTCAGGCAGTGCCTCCATACAAAATACAAACAAATATGTCGGGCAACACCAAATACCCGGCCATCAATGGCTGTCTTGCCCGCATCATTATATTCAGATTTCAATTCTGAAGACACATTCCTGAGTTGAATATTTTCGCATGCCTTGATATCGAACAAACAATTTCATTTACGGATGGGAAACAGGTAATCATCAAAGATAATGCCAAAACGCAGTGATATAAAAAAAATACTTATTATAGGTTCAGGGCCCATAGTAATCGGGCAGGGGTGTGAATTTGACTATTCAGGAACCCAGGCGTGTAAGGCTCTGAAAGAAGAAGGTTATGAGGTAATACTCATAAACAGCAATCCTGCCACTATAATGACTGATCCGGAAACGGCCCATCGCACCTATATAGAACCCATTGTACCGGACATAGTTGCAAGGATTATCGAGAAGGAAAGGCCTGATGCCATTCTTCCCACCGTGGGCGGTCAGACAGGCCTTAATACAGCCGTCAAGGTTGCTACGACCGGCTTGTTGGATAATCTCGGAATAGAGATGATAGGAGCATCCCTTCCTGTAATACAAAAGGCAGAAACAAGGGAACTGTTTCGTAATGCCATGGACAATATAGGCCTTCGTGTACCCAAAAGCGGTATTGCAAGGACCCTGGATCAGGCAAGAGAAGTAGCGGAAAACATAGGCTATCCCCTGATCATCAGAGCAAGTTTTACCCTTGGAGGCACAGGTAGCGGCATCGCATATAACAGGGAAGAGATGGAGGATGTTGTCAGGGCAGGACTTGATGCCAGTATGGTTTCAGAGGTTATTATTGAGGAGTCTCTCATTGGGTGGAAGGAATTTGAGCTGGAGGTTATGAGAGACTTCAAGGACAATGTTGTTATTATATGCTCCATAGAAAATTTTGATCCCATGGGAGTACATACCGGTGACAGTATTACAGTAGCACCTGCCCAGACCCTGACTGACAGAGAATATCAGGCAATGCGTGATGCCGCAATAAATATTATACAGGAAATAGGGGTAGAGACCGGAGGATCAAACATACAGTTTGCCATACATCCTGATACAGGAAAAATGATGGTTATAGAAATGAATCCTCGTGTCTCGAGAAGTTCGGCCCTTGCATCAAAGGCCACAGGTTTTCCCATTGCCAAGATAGCAGCAAAACTTGCCGTAGGATACACCCTTGATGAACTTCCTAATGATATAACAAGAGAAACAAGGGCATCCTTTGAACCGACTATAGACTACTGTGTAGTCAAGATACCACGTTGGCCATTTGAAAAATTTCACGGTGCTGAGGATATTATTACCACATCAATGAAATCTGTTGGCGAGACCATGGCCATTGGACGCACCTTCAAAGAATCGCTACAAAAGGCAATAAGATCCGTTGAAATCGGTCGTTCCGGCCTTGGCGGCAATATCTATGACAGCAATGATCTTTCAGAGGGAACAAAAGAAGGCATAGAAGAGGCATTAACAAAACCTAACTCCCAACGCATATTTCAGATTTACGCTGCATTGTCAATGGGTTTTTCCATTGACAGAATTCACAGCCTTACCGGTATAGATCCATGGTTTCTTTACAATATCAAACAGATATCTGACCTTGAATCAGACATTGCATCAGCTGCCAAAAACATGGATTCCATCAGATCTGTTGACAAGGAGCTTTTCAGAAAGGCCAAGGAATACGGCTTTTCTGACATCGAACTTGCCAGGATCATGGGTGTGAATGAGACCGATATATATCGCCTGCGTGAGGAAACAGGTCTGAAACCTGTATTTAAATTGGTAGACACATGTGCCGCTGAATTCAAGGCATATACCCCTTACTACTATTCGAGTTATGAATCAGAAAACGAGATACGTCCCGCACGCAAGAAAAAAGTGGTAATCCTGGGTGGTGGTCCCAATCGTATCGGACAAGGAATCGAGTTTGATTACTGCTGTGTCCAGGCCTCTTTTGCATTAAGGGAGATGGGCATAGAAAGCATAATGGTAAACAGTAATCCGGAAACAGTAAGTACAGATTACGATACATCAGACAAACTATATTTTGAACCTATCACCAGGGAAGATGTCCTTAATATAGTTGAACAGGAAAATGCAGACGGTATTATTGTCCAGTTTGGGGGCCAAACCCCTCTGAACATCTCTGTCTCCCTTGCTCAGGCAGGTGTAAATATCCTTGGAACCTCACCTGACAGTATTGATATGGCAGAAAACAGGGAACGATTCCAGTCGATGCTCAAAAAGCTTGGAATCCTTCAGCCGGAAAATGGCATAGCCGTAAATAAAGAACAGGCTGTTCAGGTAGCTCATGATATAGGTTATCCTGTTGTAGTCAGGCCGTCCTTTGTTCTTGGGGGCAGGGCAATGGAGATAGTATACGACCAGGAAGACCTGGAATACTATATGAAAAGCGCTGTGGAAGTGTCTCCCGGCAAACCCATATTGATCGACAAGTTTCTGGAAGATGCCACGGAAATCGACGTTGATGCCATTTCTGACGGGACAGATACGATAATAGCAGGTATCATGGAACATATCGAAGAGGCAGGTATTCATAGCGGAGACAGTGCCTGTGTATTGCCACCGAGATCTGTAAGCCCGCTCATCCTGGAGCAGATCAAGGTCCAGACGGTTGACATGGCCCGTGAACTCAATGTCATAGGCCTTATGAATATCCAGTATGCAATAAAAAACAATGTCCTCTACGTTATTGAAGTGAACCCCAGGGCATCACGTACCGTGCCGTTTGTAAGCAAGGCAACAGGAGTCCCCTTTGCCCGGCTTGCTACCAAGGTAATGTTGGGAAAAACACTGCAATCCCTCGGGCTTGAAAAAGAGGTTGTTCCAACGCACATATCTGTGAAGGAATCAGTATTTCCTTTTGAAAAATTCCCAATGGTGGATACCATCCTGGGACCTGAAATGAGGTCCACCGGAGAGGTTATGGGTATTGGTTCTTCTTTTGGTATTGCCTTTGCCAAGTCCCAGATTGCCGCCGGCCAGAAATTACCCGTGTCCGGAACAGTGTTTATCAGTGTAAAGGACAGTGACAAGCCAGGAATCCTTGACACTGCCCGTCAACTTTATGATATGGGTTTTACAATTGTTGCTACAGGCGGAACATCAGCCTTTCTTTCAATGCACGGCATTAAAAACAATCGTGTCAACAAGGTCAGGGAGGGAAGGCCCCATGTCGTTGATATGATAAAAAACGGAGAGATAGACCTTGTTATCAATACCACCAGCAACAAAAAGGCAATCGCTGAATCATATTCTATCCGCCGTGCAGCCCTAACATTTGAGGTGGCATATACTACTACCGTGGCAGGAGCAAGGGCTACTGCCATGGCTATAAGATCCATAATAAAAGGGGACATGGATGTTATGCCGTTGCAGGAATATCACAACAAGATGACCAGGTAGGCACTGTCTGTTCACCCTTCAGTCTGAATACAAGCCTGAACTTTCTTCAAAGGTCTCCAAGTATGGGAATTAACAACGACTACGAAAACATAATAAAAACAGAAGATCATCGTCCAAAAGAGGAATGTGGCATATTTGCCGTGTTTGACCATGAAGATGCTGCTAAACTAACATACTTTGGCCTTTATGCCCTTCAACATCGTGGTCAGGAAAGTGCCGGTATTGTAACATATTCAGGCAATGAGATGCTGGAACATAAAGCGATGGGCCTTGTTGCTGATATATTCAGCGAAAGCACCCTTAACAGACTGAAAGGCAGAATGTCTCTCGGGCATGTCAGATATTCAACCACAGGCTCGTCCCTGATTGTAAATGCTCAACCCTTCAGTGTTATGTACTCTGGAAAACCTTTTGCCATAGCCCATAACGGAAACCTTGTAAATGCATACAGCATCCGCGCCGAACTGGAAAGGAACGGTTCTATTTTTCAGACCAGCATGGACAGCGAAGTGGTTTTACACCTCCTTGCAAAGTCTTGGAGATCAGGTATAGATCAGTCTCTTATAGAAACAATGGGACGTTTAAAGGGCGCCTATTCTTTTGTTATCATGACTGAAGAAAGCATTATTGCGGTAAGGGACCCTCATGGATTTCGTCCTCTATGTCTTGGAAAGCTTGATTCAGGTTATGTTGTTGCATCAGAGACTTGCGCTTTTGATCTGGTTGATGCTGAATTTATAAGGGAAATTGAGCCTGGTGAAATTCTGCTTATTAATAAAAACGGACTCAAAAGCATTCAGTCCGGTACACAAACCAAAAAAAGTCAGTGTATATTTGAATTGATATATTTTGCCCGACCAGACAGTAATGTATTCGGGGAGAATGTATATATGTTCAGGAAAAAACAGGGTGTCTTGCTCGCCAGACAGTTTCCTGTGGATGCTGATTTTGTAATGCCGTTTCCTGATTCAGGCAATTATGCCGCTATTGGCTATGCCCAGGAATCAGGTCTTCCTATGGAAATGGGAGTAATAAGGAATCATTATGTAGGGAGGACCTTTATTCAGCCTTCCCAAAGCATGAGAGACTTTGGTGTCAAGATCAAATTGAATCCTGTAAAGGAACTGTTGGCAGGAAAGAGGGTGGTTATAATAGAGGATTCCATTATCCGCGGAACAACAGCCCGGACCAGGATTGAAACCCTGAAAAAGATAGGGGCCACCGAGGTGCATATGTTTGTAAGTTGCCCTCCTCACCGTTTTCCGTGCTGTTACGGAATAGATTTTTCTACAAGCGGAGAACTGATTGCCGCACACAAGTCCGTAGAAGAAATACGAAAGTTCATTGGCCTTGACAGCCTCGGGTATTTAAGTATTGACAATCTGGCAAAAGCAACAAAGATCCCTGTAAAAGATCTGTGTCTGGCATGTTTTGACGGAAACTACCCTGTCCCCATAAAAAAAGATTTCAACAAATACTGTTTCGAAAACACATGTTGCAAGGTCTGATGAACTCCTCTTGCAAGGCCATACCTGTCATGGAAAAGATAGCAATGTTCAATCTCTCTATAACAAAATATCCTCTGGAGGAAAAATGACAGAGCAGAATAAAATAAAAGATGTGGATGCTGACAGGCTCAGGGCGTTACGAGCACTGCCTGAAGAGATAATCAATTTACTTACGAAACAGGAAATCAATGATTTCCTCTACAAAGACGTGTGGCCGAATTCCCTTAAAGAAAAGTTAAAAGATTACCTGGAGTAAAGGCATTGAATTGATACCAGGGCATTAAAAGACCATGGGTTTTATTGAGTCAAAGGTTTTTTCAAATCTAATCCGGCCCGTTGACTGATTTTTTACTGCAAGTAAAATCATTGCACAATATTACATCTTCCCTATATATACTATATATCTGCCTGTTTTCGCAGATAGACACATATAGTGAGAAAAAGGACCGTCAATCATTTACAAAACAAATCCGGCCGTGCCGGCTGTCTGTACAGTCGGTACGGACCTTGTCGTATGGAGGAGCTGAAATTTTGGGAAAAGATGTTTTTAACCCTTTGAAAATAACCCCTAACTTCTATCGATTGGGAACCACATCCTTTCCTGTATATCTTTCTGTAGGAAAGGATGCTATGATTATAGAGGGAGGCACTGGCGCAACAGCACAAATCATTGTGGATCAAATAGGCACATTAAAAATTGATCCCAAAGATATAAAGTATATAGCCCTTACCCATACCCATGCGGACCATATAGGAGCAATTCCGCATCTGAAGTTGTTATGGCCGCATATCAAGGTTGTTGTCAGTAATGCAGGAGCAAATGTCCTGTCTGCAATGTCTGCTCAAAAATCCCTCTCGGAATTCCAGTGGGTAGACAACAATATTTCCACCCTTATGTTATCAAAGGGTGAAATAGAAAAGATACCTTCTGCACCTGAAACATACAATTTCGCACCTGATATCGTGGTTGAAGAAGGAGACACTGTAGACCTTGGCAATGGTGTGGTATGGACTGTATATAACACCCCTGGCCATTCTGCATGCCATATTGCATGGTATGAGGAGGGAGAAAAGATTCTGGTTATAGGTGATGCCACAGGTTTCTATGTGCCTGCGCAAGACACCTTTTGGCCTAACTATTTTGATTCACTTGAAGACTATGTTAATTCAATACGGAAGCTTTCCTCTCTTTCTGCAAAACTGGGGGTCCTGAGTCATAATTATGTTATACATGATTCACTTGATGATTATTTTGAGAAGGCCCTTGCTGCAGCAGAATCTTACCATAACGAGATGATGGACAGGATCAATGCTGGAGAAAATCCTGATGATCTGGCTGTTGAAAAGGCTATGTGGGTAAACAGATTGACTGATATTCAACCTTACAAGGTCATGTTAAATCTCAGCCGGCTATTAATAATGCGTTCCCGGAAAGAGGATTCAAAAAACTGTTTCTAACGACTGTTCATCCGAATATCGATCTACAGGACACCATACAGTTTCCGATATTATGGAACCATATACATACTTTTTGAGGTATCAATAAACAATGCAAAAAGGACAATCAACAGAAATCAAGGCAGCAAAACAGCTAAAGAGTGTTATGGCACAGCACTTTGCAGAACTCAGGGAAGCAGCAAAAACCGGAAACAAAAAGATCGCATGGTGTAGCAGTGTGGGTCCTGCTGAACTGGCTATTGCCGCAGGTTTTCTTGTGTATTTTCCTGAAAATCACGCCGCCATTTTAGGCGCCAACCGTTCTGCAATGGATTATATTCCCATAGCCAATGCACATGGTTATTCTCCTGATATATGTTCCTATCTTACCAGTGATATCGGGGCATATCTCAAGGGGGAAACCCCTCTTGCACAGGCCTTTGGTCTGGATCAGGTGCCCAAACCTGACATACTTCTTTATAATACAAATCAATGCCGTGATGTATATGACTGGATGAAATTTTACGCCAAAGAATACAATGTCCCCGTTGCAGGCATCAATACTCCACGTGATCAGCCGGAAATAAGGGATGATGTTATAAGAGCATGTACAGCGCAGCTTAAAGAGATAGTGCCTGTTCTTGAAAGCATATCCGGCAAGGCATTTGATATAGACCGATTCAGGGAGGTGCTGGCATGTTCTCTTGAATGCAGCAATTTGTGGGAAGAAACGCTTGACATGGCAAAACACATACCATCTCCTGCCACCTTTTTTGATCATTGCATTCATATGGGACCTGCGGTTGTATTAAGAGGCCGTAAAATAGCAGTAGATTACTACAAGTTGTTGCTTCAGGAAATGAAGGACAGGGTAAAAGCGAAAATCGCAGCTGTAGAGGACGAACGTCATCGTTTTTACTGGGATGGTATGCCAATATGGGGCAAGCTTCGCAGTTTAAGCAATCTGTTCAGTGGATTGAAATGTTCAATAGTGGCAAGCAGCTATTGTAACAGCTGGGTTTTTTCCGGATTTGATCCTTCTGACCCCTTCCAGAGTATGGCAAGGGCCTATTCCTCCATATTTATAGGTCAGGATGACAATTTCAAGGAGAGATACATTACAAAAAAAACGGCCGACTTTGCAATTGACGGTATTATTTATCATAATTCCAAGACCTGTCCCAACAATACCAACACACATTATGGCTTGCCAGAACGGCTTAAACACAAATTAAATATTCCGTACCTTGTGATAAATGCTGATCTTAATGATTTGCGTTGCTATTCAGAAGAACAGACACGAACAAATATTGAAGCATTTGTTGAGCAGATAGAAGAATTCTCATGAGATTTTTTGCAGGACTTGATATTGGCAGCTGCACCACAAAGGCAGTTGTAATCAATGAAGACGCTGAAATAACAGGATCTTATGTCTGCCGTTCCGGCATAGATTACCTGAAATCGGCAAAAGAGGCATTGAGCAAGGCTGTAAAGGATATTTCTGACAATGATGTAGCCTTCATTGTTTCAACCGGCTATGGACGTCACAATATAAGCTTTGCATCAGCATGCAAAACTGAAATAGCCTGTCATGCCAAAGGGGCATTTGCCTCTGTTCCAAGGGCCATGACTATTGTGGATATTGGTGGACAGGACAATAAAATAATAAGACTGGATGAACTCGGTCGCAGAACAGATTTCAAGATGAACCGCAAATGTGCGGCAGGAACAGGGGCCTTTATAGAAGAGATAGCAAACCGGATAGAGATCCCTCTTGATTCATTGGACAAATTTGCGCGCAAGGCCAAGACACATTTCAAGATAAACAGTTACTGTACGGTCTTTGCCTCTACAGAAATTCTTGCACATGTAAGGGCAGGCATTTCCAGGGAAGAACTGGCAAGAGGAGTACTCGAGGCAGTTGCAGACAGAGTAATTGAGATGATACCCTTTAAAGGCCCCGTTCTTATGTGTGGAGGAGTTGTCACATACTTTCCCTTTATTGCCGATATCCTGTCAAACAGGATATCAGGAGAAGTAATTGTGCCCAGAATGCCACAGTTGACAGGTGCATATGGAGCAGCCCTTTTTGCTCGTGATTTCGGGACGTCCTGACAGAAACAGATCTGCAAATCGGTTCCTGGATACCATACGGTTATTACTTTTGGGTACTATATATACAGCAAAGCGATCCTTTGACCCGGCTTATGTATCCGGTTTCAAGATGAACAGATAGTGGAGACATGTCATTGCATACCGAGCATACCGACAGAATCTGCTACAGGATTTTATCATAAAATACATAAACCGTAAAAATTTTTTACGGCCAAGATAAAGGCAATATAGATGGTTTATTTCAAACCCCTTGCAGCTTTTGTTCGTGTTGTGAGGAATACGGTATTTCAGGAGAGGCCACACCATGGTAAAATCTTTAATGAAATCCAAGATCTTTTTTATAGGTGGGGGAAGATTTTGCAAAACATTTCTTCAGGCCCTGTTAAATGAGAATTTTTCACAGGACAAACCTACCATACTGGGTATTGCAGACAAGGATCCAAACGCTCCGGCCATCCAGTATGCAAAAAAAATGGGTATATATACTACGGATGATTATAGCAATTTGTTCAGATTTAAAGATATAGACATAATTATAGAGCTGACCAAGGATAATGATCTTGCCATATATCTCAGGAAAATAAAGCCGCTCGGAACAACGTTCATAGATCATTTTGAGGCCCGGGCCGTATGGGATTATTTTCAGATTGAAGAACGGAAACACAGGGTTTTTAAAGAGCTTGATGCCTGTGGAAATGACATAGAAAAGGTTAAAGATATTTTTGAACAATTCTCCAGTTTTTTTCTTGATCTTGCCAAAAAGAGAAATGAATATTCACAAAAGACCCGCAAGGCACTTTTAGTGAGTCAAATAGCCATGGCACAGGTAATTGAAGGAAGTACCATTCCAACATTTACCATAGATAAGAACCATATTGTCGTCCACTGGAATAAGGCCTGTGAAAAATTGACCGGCTATCCTGCCGCTGAGATCGTAGGAACAAACAACCACTGGAAACCTTTCAGAAAAGAACCTCGCCCTATTATGGCAGATGTTATTCTGGATCAGGTAATGGAAGGAGAAATAGACAAACTGTATGGTTCTCAGTGGCAAAAGTCGCCACTGATAGAAGGGGCCTATCAGGCAGAGGAATTTTTTCCAAATATTGGAGAAACCGGCAAGTGGCTCTTTTTTACAGCAGCTCCTATAAGATCAACAGACGGAGAGATAATAGGGGCCATCGAAACACTCTGGGACAAAACCGAAGAGAAAAAGGCAGAACAGGAAAGAGAACGGCACACAAAAAAACTTGCGACCTTATGTTCTGTATATTCCGTCCTTAATGCACCGAGAAATATAAACGAGAGGATAAATATAGCAATAAGGGAAACCAAGGCTGTTCTGTATACAGACGCCATATGTATCTTTCTGCGGGAGGATGACGGACTATATTATTTTACATACAACTGTGACTTCCCGGAGGAATTCTATGAAAGAAACAGGATCGCTGACAAGGACAGTTTTATCTGCCATGTGGTGGACAAAGGCAAGCTCGAGGTTGTTGAAAACATTTCTGCATCCGATTTCGACGAACTGAAGGATCTTGACAAGGCCGGACTGAAATTTGTTGCCGGTGTACCCATAACTGACAGAAAGGATGACGTGTTTGGAGTCTTGATGGTATCAAGTCGTAATCAGGAGGCCTTTACCGAAGAAGAAAAAAAACTTCTGGATCTCCTTGCAAACAGGATTGGTGCAGCCATAGAAAATACCAGACTGCAGGAAGAGCTTAAAAGAGATGCAGAATTCCAGTCAAAACTTATTGAAAGTTCAACAAGCGCTATTGTTGCAACTGATGAGGCATGGAAAATTGTAACATTTAACCCTGAAGCAGAGAGGCTTTTTGGTTATTCAAGAACAGAGCTTATCAAATCCATGGATGCAAGGAATCTCTATTCTGATGAAATAATAGACCTCATTAAGGCAGATCTGATTTCTCACAGAGACAATGGGGATCTGCCATGGCGGGAATTGACAATTACCTCAAAAGATGGAGAGGAAATTCCTGTCAGGGTTTCCGGAACACTTCTCATCGAAAATGGAATCATGATAGGCAGTGTTGCCTTTTTCCAGGATCTCAGAGAAATCAAGGCACTGGAAAGGGATCTGCTCCGCTCTGAAAGACTGGCTGCAGTAGGACAAATAGTGGCCGGAATGGCCCATGATGTCAAAAACATTCTGCATGGATTCAAGGGAGGCAGTTATCTGATAAATGCCGGGCTTGACAATAATGATACCAATAAGTTAAAAACTGGTTGGAATATGATACAGAGGAATATTGACAGAACATCTGATCTGGTTATAGATTTGCTTTCCTATTCAAAGGAGAGAGAACCTGAATTTGAAAGATGCTCTCCTAATGAAATTATTGATGATATTTGCAATGTGTTTACAGAGTTAGCCAATGAAAATGATATAGAAATGAAAAAGGATCTTTCACCCTCGATTGGTGAAGTTTCGATGGATCCAAGAACCATTAGTCGCGTTCTTTCAAATCTTGTTTCCAATGCCATCGATGCCTGCATATTTGACGATGATGTTAATAAACGGCATTATGTCAAAGTAAAATCTGTGTGTGAAGATAACAATATTTTAAGGATAGAAGTTTCCGATAATGGTTCAGGCATGAGTGAAGAGGTAAAGAAACAGCTTTTCACCTGTTTTTTCAGCACAAAAGGTGCCAAAGGCACGGGATTGGGTCTGTTGGTAACCCGCAAGTTAATAGAAGAACATAAAGGAACTTTGGACATAGAAACTGAATTGGGTAAAGGTAGTACCTTCATTGTCAGACTTCCCTTTAAAACAATTTAGCACCCATAAACGAATACTATTTTAGGAGTAACACACTATGACCAAAAAGATATTGATTGTGGATGATGATCCTGATGTGAGGATCTTTAACTCCAGTGTTGTAGAAGATCTGGGTTATACCCCTGTAGAAGCATCTGACGGGGTGGAAGGCCTGAATATGGCCAAAAAAGAAAAGCCTGATCTGGTTCTTCTGGATGTTATGATGCCAAAACAGACAGGGCTTCGTATGTACAGGGAACTTATGAGTCAGAAATCATTGAAAAACATCCCTGTGATTATAGTCTCAGGTATTGCCAAAAAGACTTTCCTGCGTTCTCAAAAGGCCCTGACTGAATTCGGGGGTTCCGAAGTACCCGAACCAAATGCCTATCTGGAAAAACCGGTTGATCCTGAAATCCTTGCTGAAACAATTAAAAAGTTTTTGGCATGAGACCTCTAACCTGGCCTTAATACCGGTTAGCTTTTTAAGCATCAAACAAGGGCATCAACAACTGATGTTTCCTGCTGTCCCATGTGCCATATTCAATCTCAATGTCTTTTATAGACCTTGTTTTCAGCTTGGATACCTGATAAATTAGTATTTTCTAAGATATTCTATGTATAAAGGATTCAGGGCACAAGGGTATCTGTATGTTTCTCCTGACCGGCGTTCATCTGCAAAACGTTTTTTGGGCACTGCAGGTTTTTGGTGCATATGAGGGAAAGTTCAAAAAAACTGATGTATCATAATACATAGAGGCGCATATGCCTTGTCTGTCTTTGTACCTTGTCTTATGTCCAGAGACATTACAGGAAGGCACAACAAGACAACAGGTATTGCCCAACCTGTTTATTGACTAACATTGCTTATGTGTTAATTTGTTGCGACAGTCTGTTAGGGAAAAAGATACGACATGATAGACAATTGCAGTATATACTGCACAGCACGTTCTTTCGGGATATATAGATTTGTGTGTTGAACGCTTCTTTTCAGTTGCTAAACAGCCTGTCGGAGGTATAAATAACACTTACATGTGCTCTTTAGAATGATTGAGATATTACAAGGAGGATTTCCATGGCGGTAATAACCATATCCAGACAATTTGGATCAGGAGGACAAACTCTTGGTAAAATGATCGCCGACAAATTGGGTTATGTTTTTGCTGATAACGAAATTATACAAAGGCTGTCCGAAGAAGCGAATGTTTCCACCAAATGGATCAAAGCTTTTGAAAAAGAGGCCGGTGGCAGGATGTCAAAGATGGTTTCACGCGTAGTTTCAAAACGCTGGCTGGATTGCATCCTTGGAGGAGAACGCGGGTATCTTGATGAACAGATATATCTGGATTATATGGTTTTGATTATAGCTCAGATAGCAGATGAAGGCGATGCAGTTATTATGGGCCGTGGAAGCCAGTATATTCTTAACGATCATCCTGATGCCTTTCATATCCTGTTAATAGATGAGATGGAAAACCGTGTAAAATTTCTGGTTGAACACTATAAGATTTCAGAACGGAAGGCATATAACATTGTAAAAACTGAAGATCAAAGACGGATCAATCTGTATAGCAGATTAGGTAAAAAAAACTATGATGATTCCATACTTTATCATTTGGTTCTGAATATGGGAAGAATTGATATGGATAAGGCATTGAAACTTGTATGCACACTGATCGAAAACGAAAACACAAAAAATAAATAATATCAATTTTGTTATTTTGATCCTGTATTGATATACGGGACAACATCCCGGTTGTTGCGGAAAGATTTGTGCATCATGTTATGCATGATTCTCAGTCTGTTTTTGTGCATCGCTTGTCTGCCGTCAGGACAAGCAGGAACACAGATATCTCAGTTTCAAACTTCAGCTCTCAGGATTTTTGATCTCTGTCTTTAAAAATTCAGTTTCTTGCAAACCTGAACAACAAGTATGCTGCAAGGATATTTTTCATAACCTTGCCGAAAGGACATTTGTCAGCTATGCCCGGAAATCGGATTGTATGCTGTGTACTGATGCAACAGGTTCAAGACATTTTTTTATTCCCTTTCTTTATACCTGCAACAGGCAAGTTTTGACATAAACAGACACATATCTCATTCCTTCCGAATCCAGTCCTTCTCCTGAACAGCACCTGTCCATTAACCGGTTTTTTTGATATCATATTTATTTTCATCCAGACAAAAACGATATTACGTGCAAAATCAGATTTACAGTACAGACAGGCGTTAAAATTGCAGAAAACAGACATTGCCGTATAAAAAGCCAGGCATTCAGGGTTTTCTGACATTGTGTATAAGATCAATTAATGTTGACGGCTTTGTAAAAAGCTGGTTTGTATTGTATTATATATCATTCTGTGAACAGCAAAACATTTTGACCTGCAAGATAACAGGTACAATGAGAGAGATATGTTATGAAAAAAGATCCAACAGACGATACACTCCTTCGAGATGAAATAAAAATATTGAGAAAAAAAAGAAACGCCATAATCCTGGCACATAACTATCAACCCCGGGAAATTCAGGATGTGGCAGACCTCTGTGGTGATTCCCTGGAACTCTCAATACGGGCAGCCAATACGGATGCGGATGTGATTGTTTTTTGCGGTGTTCATTTCATGGCAGAAACAGCATCCATTTTATCTCCAAACAAAACGGTCCTTTTACCTGTTAAAGATGCAGGATGTCAAATGGCAGACATGATTACAGCGGATTTGCTGAAAAAAAAGCGAATGGAATACCAAAAGGTCTGTGTAATAACATATGTAAACACCACTGCAGAGGTAAAGGCTGAAAGCGATATATGTTGCACATCGGCCAATGCTGTTTCTGTAGCCGATTCTGTACAGCCGTCTGTTCCGATACTTATGGTTCCTGATAAAAACCTGGCAACCTATACCAAAAACTGTACACACAGGGATATTCACATTTGGGATGGCTACTGTCCCATACATAACAATCTGACAAAGGAACAGGTTCTTAAAATAAAAGAAAGGCACAGAGAGGCTGTTTTTCTTGCTCATCCTGAATGTCCTCCGGAGGTCCTTGATCTGGCAGATGAGATAAAGAGCACTTCAGGAATGATAGAATTTGCAAAAACATCAGACAAAAAGGAATTTATAATTGGGACAGAGACAGGCATTATTTATCCCCTTTCGAAGGCAAATCCTGGCAAGGTTTTTATTCCCGCCTCTCCTGATATGGTTTGCAAGGATATGAAAAAGATCACCTTAAAGGACATTGCAAGATCATTAAAGACCCTGTTGCCTGAAGTAAAGGTCCCTGAGGAAATACGGCTACGGGCAAAACAGGCAGTGGATCGTATGTTAAACGCAAAACAAACAGAGACAAGTCTATAAGGTTGTCCGCAACCCCGACATTTGAAAGGTTCAGACCGGATAAAAAGATATCCAATGAATACAAACAATGACACAATAAAATCTGAGCTGGGACGACTCCGCAAACTTTTCATCATGCCTGATTCACCAGACAAGTTTGTTGAGTTTGGAAACGAGCTCCTTGCAATGATCCATGACTTTTTTCAGGAAAAGGGCGGCATACACAGCAGTATTGCCTTGCCTGAATTGAGTAAGATATTTGGAGATTCAGACCTGCCGGACAAGCCGATTCTGATAAAAGATGTCTTATCGGAAATAAAAAACAAGATAATAAAGCATTCCGTAAAGGTCGGAAGCCCGTATTACATAGGGCATATGACAAGTGCTATCCCGTATTTCATGATTCTTCTTGAGATGATAATAGCTGCTTTGAACCAGAATCAGGTCAAGATAGAGACAGCAAAGGCATCCAGTTTTGTTGAAAAAGAACTTGTAGCCTGGCTTCATCGTCTGATTTTCAGACGGACAGACAGTTTTTACAGGAAAAACATCCAGAACCACAGGGTTTCCCTTGGCAGTGTAACCTCAGACGGAACAATGGCAAACATGACTGCCCTTCTTGTGGCAAGGGAAAAGGCCTTTCCTGCAGATGATGTGTTTCCCGGTGTACGGACTGCAGGTCTGGAAGCTGCCCTGAGATATTATGGGTATTCAAGAGCAGTTATCATTGTTTCCACAAGAGGGCATTACTCCTTAAGAAAATCTGCAAGTTTGCTTGGAATAGGAGAAGAGAATGTTATAAGTATCCCTGTGGACGAGAACAATCGTATCGACATAGATAAACTGAGACATAAAATAAAAAGGCTTAAAAGGCATAAACACAATGCAAGGACAAAGATCATAGCTATTATTGGCATAGCAGGAACCACAGAAACAGGAAACATTGATCCGCTGGACGAACTTGCAAAGATCTCAAAAGAGGTCGGCACCCATTTTCATGTTGATGCCTGCTGGGGCGGCTCGGTACTTCTTGTAGATGAATGCAGGCCCTTGTTCTCAGGTATTGAAAAGGCGGATTCAGTAAGCGTTGATTCTCACAAGCTCCTTTACTGTCCCATGTCAATGGGACTTGCCCTGTTCAGAAATGAAAAAGACCTTTGCCTGACACGACATTCTTCTCAATATGTTATTCGTAAAAACTCTGTGGACCTTGGACGTTTCACTATAGAGGGTTCCAGGCCTTTTTCCTGCCTCAAACCATGGGCCGCCCTGAAGATCCTGGGCAAAGAAGGGTACAGTATCTTATTTAACCAGGCAAAAAAAGCCACCAACAACCTCAAGGCAATGCTGGATTCCTGTGGAAATTTTGAAACATTCAACACCCCTGAACTATTTATTCTCATATACAGGTTTATCCCCAAAACAGTAAGGGAAGATCTTATTGCCCTGAAAGAGATATCTTTACCCAAACATGAAAGAGAGATCAGACGTACCATCAAAAATATAAACCGGCTGATAAATGCATTGAATATTAAACTTCACAAGTCATTGCGTATGGATGACTCCAGCTTTGTATCAAGGACAAAACTGGAGTCAACGCGTTACCGGCCACAACAGATAGTTGTTTTAAGGGCAGTGCTGATTAATCCCTTGACAACAAAAGATATATTAAGAGAGATCGTTAGTACACACAACAGTATTGGTCTGCAGCTCTGGGAAGAATTCAGTCCGCTGTACAAACGGATACGTTCGCATATTAACCGTCAAAGCTGGATTTGATCCGGTCTTTCACCAACCAATCAAAGTTGCACTTACGAGTTGGATTCAAGGATTATTCTTACAACAATATGAAGCTTTTTATAAAACAATAAAATTTGTCTGAATCTGAAAAAAAAGATATAAATCTGGCTGCAGGTGTGGTCAGTTTTTTTACGCTGTTGAGCCGCATTCTGGGACTGGTTCGGGATATGGTAATTGCCTCCATGTTTGGATCAGGAATGGTTACAGATGCCTTTTTTGTGGCATTTCGTATCCCCAACCTGTTGCGACGTCTGTTTGCAGAAGGTTCTCTTACCATATCCTTTATCCCTGTGTTTACTGAATATCTGTACACAAGGAGCAAAAAAGATGCCTTTGAGCTGGCCAGGGTTATACTGACTGTACTTTCTTTTATCCTTATTGTTGTCACAGTTCTGGGCATAGTCTTGTCCCCCTGGATAGTCAGGTTACAGGCCTTCGGGTTTGGTGGTTCCGGTGCCAAATACGATCTCACTGTTTTGCTGACAAGAATCACCTTCCCCTATATATTCTTCATAAGCATTGTTGCCTTTTTTATGGGCATTCTAAACTCGTTGAGGCATTTTGCGGCTCCGGCTGCTGCACCAATATTTCTGAATCTTTCCATAATAGGTGCGGCATATCTGATATCCCCACAACTCACAGAACCCGTTACAGGACTTGCCATAGGTGTTTTGATTGGAGGCCTTCTTCAACTTCTTATTCAAATACCATGGGTGATAAAGGAAGGTTTTGTTCCTCTGCCATGCTGGAACCTGCGACACCCGGCTCTCAAACAAATCGGGATATTAATGTTACCTGCAGTATTCGGCTCTGCTGTTTACCAGATAAACCAATTTATAGGAACACTGCTGGCCTCATTTCTTGCAGAGGGCAGCGTTTCATGGCTGTACTACGCTGATCGTCTTGTCCAGTTTCCCTTAGGAGTTTTTGCCCTGGCCATCAGCACAGCTGTTCTTCCTTCTCTATCAAAAGAGGCGGCACAAAACAGGTTTACAGATTTTGGAGATACAGTAAAACATTCCCTTCAGCTCATTTTCTTCATAACTCTCCCTGCAATGGCAGGGCTAATTGTGCTTGGAAAACCTGTCATCCAGATACTTTTTCAGCATGGAGTTTTTGATTCACGTGCATCTGAAATGACTTACAAGGCCCTTTTGTTTTATGCCACGGGCCTGTGGGCATTTGCAGGTATAAGGGTAACTGTTGCCGCCTTTTATGCCCTTAAGGATACAAAAACCCCTGTTAAAATTGCCATCGTGGCCATGAGTACCAATCTGGTCCTTGGCCTGTCTCTTATGGGGCAATTGCAGCATGCCGGCCTTGCCTTTGCGCTCTCCCTTGCTTCCACTGTTCAACTGTTTCTTCTGCTGTTTTTTTTGAACAGAAAAATCAACATGGGCGATATTAAACCGGTTATTGTATCCGCATCAAAGGCGTCTTTATCTGCCCTTGTTATGGGGATAACCATATACTATATGCATCTCAAATGGCTTACAACAGGCCCGGAAACAAACATATGGATAGATGTATTGAATCTTTCAGGGCTTGTGATATCCGGGATTATGGTTTATTTTACCATTGCAAGGCTGCTGGATTGCCACGAAATCAAGGCTGTGTTATCAATGCTTCATTTAAAACAATAGGATTCTGTCCTTAAAGGATCACAAGGAGGACATAAAATGAAAGATATAAACGGGTTTCCATATGGAACATATGGAACAAACAGGTCATTTCAGCAGGATGATATGTCAGGGAACAGACAGTTTGATAATTTTGAGGCAACAGAATTATATTGCCCCACATGCAAGATGGCCTTGCCTGTAAGAAAAAACCTGCTGCTTGTCTTACCTGATGGGGAACTTTATGAATACAGGTGCGCAAGGTGCGGAACATCTGTTGGCCATAAAACAGAAACGAATAAAAAACAGACAAACGCCATTGTCTTTACATAGGGAGTTTCTGTCCGGGAATTGCCGTTTTCCGGTAATAGCTAAATAAATATGGGCAAGGGCGGGTTTTTCCTCCTGCCCCGGTTGGTACGTTCGCTGTTATCCCCCTATTATTGAGCTGACACGTTTTCCGTAATATCTGTATCAGCATGTGCCAGATACGGCAGACAGGTCAGGATGCGGGATTCCCTGGTATCTGAGATTGTTTTTCGGACAAAGGCTACTATTCTCGTTAAAGGAAACTGAAACAGGTGACATATGAATGATTCTATCTTGAAACAGTTAAGGTCTGATGCAAAAAAGATATTCCAGGCCTCTTTGGATGCAGTTGATCCATACAAGGCAGTAAAAGGATTTCTAAGGATTGACAATGACACACTGATCCTGGGAGATATATCTCCCGTTAAGCTTGATCTGTCTGCCTACAATCGTATTTTGATAGTTGGCGGGGGCAAGGCTACAGCACCTATGGCAAGGGCTGCTGAAGAAGTTCTTGGGACAAGAATATCTAAAGGCATTATCAATGTAAAATACGGCTTTGGTGAAAAATTAGAGACAACCGAAGTCAATGAAGCAGGACATCCATTACCAGATCACAACAGTGTTGAAGGTACTGCAAAGATACTTGCCCTTCTTGAAGATGCCGGAGAAAAAGATTTTGTAATCTCTCTTGTGTCTGGCGGTGGTTCAGCATTGCTTACACGGCCGGCAGACGGTATCAGCCTGGCCGACAAACAGGAGATCACATCTCAACTGCTTGAATGTGGAGCAAGTATTGATGAAATAAACATTGTCAGGAAACATATCTCTGCATCAAAGGGTGGCCAAATGGCAAAAATCGCTTACCCTGCCACTACCGTAAATTTCATGCTTTCCGATGTGGTTGGAGACAGAAAGGATATAATTGCCTCAGGGCCATTTGTTCCGGACACTTCTACATTCCGGGATGCGCAAAAAATCATAGATAAATATGCACTGTCAAATGTTCCGGATACTATCAAGGAATATCTAAAGGCCGGTATGGAAGGGAAGGTTCCTGAAACACCAAAAGAGGGGGACCAAATATTCACACATGTATTTAACTACATAGTGGGAAGTAATATACTGGCCCTGATTGCAGCGGAAAAGAAAGCAAGGTCATTGGGGTACAAAACAACAATTCTGTCTTCAATGGTGGAAGGGGAAACAAGAGAAGTAGCTCATGTTCACAGTGCTATTGCCAAAGAGATAGTCAAAACCGGCAGACCGGTATCTCCGCCTGCATGTGTTATTTCAGGGGGAGAAACTACCGTTACCATTCATGGAGACGGCCTTGGCGGCAGAAACCAGGAATTCTGCCTTGCATCAGCACTGGATATCAGGAACTCCCCTCCACGGATGATTGTAATGAGCGGAGGGACAGATGGGAATGACGGGCCTACTGATGCAGCAGGTGCAATCATAGATCCTTTGACAGTACACAGGGGAGAAGATGCAGGTATGGATGCATCGGATTTTCTAAAACGCAATGACTCATATAACTATTTCAAAAAAACAGGTGAACTGCTGATTACAGGTCCTACAAAAACCAATGTTATGGATATACGGCTGATTCTTGTAAAATAGGCCCATGACTTTTCCATCATTCAGGTCGTCTGGTTTCTTTCCAGCGTTTTATCAGATAAGGCTTTGTTGTCTCAAAAGTCATGCAGTCATCCTCAATTGCCTGCTCAGCCTGACTGATAGACATGCTTTTTGTTGCCTTTACAAAAGACAGTGTCCTTCCAAAATACAGCGGAATAACAGAGTCAAGCATCAAATCCCGGTCAATCAAGGCATCCCTATATGAAACAGCCACATCAAAGAGCAACCTTGCCCAGAGATCTGTTGGAAGATTAAATACCCGTTCCCCCATATCCTGGATCTCAAGAAGTTTGAGGTAAACATTCTTTGACAGTATCTCCTTCCATATATCTTTATACTCAGAAAATCCGGCATGGAACTTGTTCCAGAGGTTTTCTGTATTCACATCTACGCTTGGAGGCATTTCAATCTCACCCAGACCAAATCCAAATATTGCTGTTGGTCTGCTATATTTTATCCTGAGCCAGCTCGACTCAAAATAACTCATCATGGAAAAGATAGTCCCCACCACCTGACGAAACATAGGACCCAATTGAGCTCCGGGATCCTTGGTACGGTGTATCTTGGGGCGTCCCATAAAAGATTGGCATATACGAACTCTCTGGGTTATGGCAATGGTAGTCATCCATATATCTATCCCAAAATTTGCAACTGCATCATTCCAAAGCTCGTGAGACAAGTACACCTTGGCCAGCTTGCCATTAAAGCCGAAATCTCCCCCAATAGGCTGCCTTACCCTTCGCCCGTATAATGATCTGGTCACAGGATATGCAATGCCATTGGTAATTGTTCCGTCATATTTGTGCCTGACATACAGGGGCGCCACATAGGAAAATCCGTTATATAGAGGCTCCCCAAGATGTTTTATCCATTCCGGTGTAATACTTTTAAGGTCAGCATCTACTACTACTATTGCCTTTGCCTTCAGATCAACAACCTTTTGAAACATGTTTTTAAAGTTGTTGCCTTTGCCCTTGATTCCCGGCGGTGTTGATATATATATCTTTGGAGTTTTGGTCTCTGTTCGCAGGAAAACATCTCTGGTATTGTCAGGTGAGTTGTTATCACAGTTTATGATAACGCAGGACTTGTCGGAAAAATATTTGCAAATCCCTGCATCTGCCTGTTTAACTGGATAACTTATGGAATCTGCCTCATTATAAGAAGGTATGCATACCGCCATTTCTACCTTTTTTATATTTTGGGGGTTTATTTCCGCTTTGAATGCTGCTGACATTTAAAATCCTCCCTGAGCATAAGCTCATATATCTTAAAACTGCATGAGACCCGGCATAATTACAGACAATCTCTTTTTTCCAAGGTGCCAAGGATATTCAGAATTGCTGTTTTCCATCCTGATGGCCCTGCTTCATCTGTAGTTTTCAGATTGGGCAACTGTCTGTTCAATTCAGGAAATGTACGTTCTGATCTGACGAGCACAGGACAATCAACCTGACTGAGCATAGAAAAATCATTGGGACTATCACCAAGGCCCACAGAAAGGATATTTCCTTTAATCTTGCGGTACCACTGTATAAGTATTTTGACAGTCTCTCCCTTGCTGTTTTGTCCCTGCAGATGAAAAAAACGGCCTCCCTCTACAATGGTCATACCTCTTTTCTGAGCAGATGCATGCAATTTGTTTATATCAAAAGAACTGTCCTGAATAATAAACGGCTCATCGTATTCTCGTTTGGCAGCCAGTTTTGCCCTGAAGGTATCAAGACCTGTCAAACGGGATATCTCCCCGATATCCATATCTGAAAAACCCCTGAGGTTGATTCCCGATTCCTCACGAATTTCACGCAGCCCCTTAACCAGGGTGTTATATGGAAGACCAAAAGAGCATTTTTTAAAACCATTGTCAAGATCAGTATCCGGGGGAGCCGGAACAGTATCTGAAAGCAGGGGAAAAAATATTCCACCGCCATTTTCGGAAACAAAAGGGTCTGACAGTGCAATATCTTTGTGTATACACTCTATTTCAGCCCTTGTCTTACTGGAAACTATAACAATAGGAATATTCTTTTCCCTGCAAATCCTTATGGCTGGCAAGGCCTTGTCCCACCTGTATGTTTTTGCGTCCAGCAATGTTCCGTCCAGATCGGTGAAGATTACTATTTTGGGCATGTTTTTTTAGAGTTGCACACAGCATTATGAGTTGTTAATGTCATCACATAAAAACATCTTGTTTTATGGTCCTTTTACAATGCCTGCACTGCATGAAAATGTTTCCGGACAAACACACCAAATAAAATGGTAAAGATCATGATTCCATCTATTGAAGAGTGTTTTAACCTCATGGAAAAATATAACATGCTCACAAACATCAAAGAGCATTCCATAGTAGTGGCAAAGGTAGCAAAGATTATTGCAAGGGGTTTAAATAATGGCGGAATAAATATATCTTTAAAAAAAGTTGTTGCCGGAGCTCTCTTGCACGATATAGGAAAAACTCCTTCATTGCAATCTGGCGGAGATCACTCCAAAATAGGAGCCAGCATATGTCTTGAAAATGGATTTGAAGAACTTGCCGAAATTGTAAGAGAGCATGTCAGACTTATCAGGTTTGACATCAACAAATCTCCTGAGGAAAAAGAAATCGTTTTTTATGCTGACAAACGGGTAAATCACAACAAGGTTGTACCTATTGAAGAACGGCTTGCATATGTTATTGAACGATATACAAAAAGTCCGCAGGAGGCCTTAGCATGGGCAATCAAACAAAACTTTGATCTATGCAGAACAGTTGAGAAAAAACTTTTCAAGGTCTTGACCTTTGCTCCGCACGACCTGTCTGCCCTGGTAAAGGATGAATGCCTCTGTTTCTGACAGGACAATCGCTCTGAAAAACATCCAGGTTTGCCCACCATACCAGATTGGACAGCACACAGGCAAACATCTTATCAGAGTGACTCCTGTAAAAAAACAGGCCTGGTGTTTCATGGTTAAGGCTTTAGATATTACAAAAAAAGCACTTATGAACAAAAACTGATCGAGACTTATCCCAAAACTATATGGCCAATCTCCTTATGGCTGCTAACATGGTATGTAGCTTCAAGCCTATTGTTTTGATAAGCAGCAAAAGGCACACTTGCACTTTTTGCCATTTCGGCATCCAGACTTGAATCTCCTACATACAAAGCCTGTTCAGGGGCAATCTTTAGAAAATCAAGGATCTTGTAGAGTGACTCCGGGTGAGGCTTGGGGTTTTTCACATCAAGAGACGATATTACAATATCAAAAAAGGTATCAATACCGTGAATCTTTAAAACCTCTCCTATAGTCGTAGTCCTGTTCGTTGCTATTCCCAGTCTGAAAGTTGGTTTAAGGGCCAAAAGGAGATCCTTAAGCCCCGGCTCCATAATCATGTCCTTCAAAAACGGAAAATAATCATTCCCTATACTATAGTTATCGGCCATTTTCTCAAATGGAGAATCTTTCAATATATAACGCAATGACTCTCCAACCGTGTGCATATGGATATATGCCTCCGCCTCCTTTGTCATACAGGGCAGATTCAGGCGCTTGAGGATACTGTTGTAAAAATTTATATTGGCACGGCGCGAATCAAACATTACACCATCACAATCAAAAATAACTGCATAATATTTACGCATAACAAAATCCTTTCAGGGAAACAATCAATGTATATATCTTTTATGTATTCATGGCCGGCCAATCTGTGTCTGTGCCTGCAAGTCACTGTTCAAACGGCAAGAAAACTGAAAAATTATTCACAGAAACATCCTGCCCGTTGCGTGCCTGCTCTGACAGTCTGCATGACATATATTCAAGGCACATGCAGACAAATGTTACACAGATTGAGCCTGATAGAACAGGGTCAGGATTTCAAAGGACAGACACAGACAAAAAACATATAGTCATATACATCCTGTGAAATATACAGAGATAAAAAAATGCGAATTTACAGAGTTTAAAGATTAACAATTTCTGTGTCAACAGCTATAATATTATCTTAGACAAATAATTGTCTATTCACAATCCAGGACACAGCAAGGTTTCCGGTTTTTTGCATCTGTTGATCATTTGCTCTCTCTGCCCAAAGCCAGCTTCCTGCAGGAATCAAATATCTTTTACAAGACCAGGCCTTCTGCCCATATATCTTATATACAGGTACAATCAGGAGATTATATGGAGAATTACCTTTAAGTGCTTCCGCAGATTGACATGTTTGCCTGTTCGGCACAAAGACAGGTGCAGGGCTGGTAAAAAGGGCTTTTTGTGAATAATAAAATCCAGGAAGGATCAAAATTATTATGGATATATATGCTGATTATTTGGTTATAGGGAGTGGTATTGCAGGCCTCAGCTTTGCACTGGAAGCAGCCAGATTCGGCAAGGTTGCTATTGTTACCAAAGAGAAAAAAATGGAAGGTTCTACTAATTATGCCCAGGGAGGTATTGCCTCTGTTCTCGATTCCGAGGACAAATTTGAATACCACATTAAAGACACACTTGAATCTGGAAGTGGTCTTTGTCATGAAGACATTGTGCGAATGGTAATAATGGATGGCCCAAAGAGAATCAAGGAGCTTATCAATCTGGGAGTCAATTTTTCACATACTGCCGATAACAGGCAACATCTTGATCTTGGACGTGAGGGGGGGCATTCCAAACGCAGGATTGTACATACAAAGGATCGTACCGGACATGAAGTGGAGAAGACACTGATAGAACGTGTGGAAGAAAATAAAAACATCATAATATATGAATACCATATGGTTATTGACCTTATTACCACGTCAAAACTTGTTAAACGGGGAATAATTGCCAGTAAAAGCAACAAGACATGCTGGGGGGCCTATCTTCTTGATATAAAAGAAAACAGGGTAATATCGTGTCTTGCCAAGGCAACTGTTCTTGCTACCGGTGGAACAGGCAAGGTATATCTTTATACAAGCAATCCTGATATTGCTACAGGAGACGGTGTCGCCATTGGTTACCGTGCAGGTGTAAAGGTGGCTAACATGGAATTTATGCAGTTTCATCCTACATGCCTATATCATCCACAGGCAAAAAACTTTCTTATATCTGAGGCTGTTCGTGGAGAAGGGGGTATTCTTATAGACAAAAAGGGAAGGCCTTTTATGCACAAATACCACCCTCTAAAAGATTTGGCCTTCAGAGATATTGTTGCCAGATCCATAGATATTGAACTGAAAAAAAGCGGTGAGGAATGTGTATATCTTGATATAACTCACAAGCCTGCGGATTTTATAAAAGACAGGTTTCCGCATATATACAAAACCTGTCTGAAATTCCATATAGATATCACAAAAGATCCTATACCTGTGGTCCCTGCTGCCCACTATATGTGTGGCGGGCTCCTGACTGACAGTGAAGGTTTGACTAATATAAAAAATCTGTATGCAATTGGCGAAGTTGCATGTACAGGACTGCATGGAGCCAACCGTCTGGCAAGCAATTCACTGCTCGAAGCCCTTGTGTTTGCCAAGAGAGCTGCCCACAAGGCAGCTTCATACCTTGAAAGTCAAAAGACAACGGATTTGACAAGTGTGCCTGAATGGGATGTTGGCAGTGCTACTGATAGCGAAGAGATGGTCGTTGTTTCCCATAATTGGGATGAAATCAGAAGATTGATGTGGAATTATGTAGGTATCGTAAGGACCAATAAACGACTGGAAAGGGCAAAAAGGAGGATTGAAAATATTCAGGATGAGATAAAAGAATATTATTGGAATTTTATTGTAACAAAGGATCTTCTTGAACTTAGAAATATAGCCCTTGTCTCTGAACTGATCATAACCTGTGCATCCTTACGAAAAGAAAGCCGGGGATTACATTATAACCTGGACTATCCTGAAAGAGATGACACCCATTGGAAGAGAGACACTGTCATATGGGTATAAGCAGCACCTCATCCACATCCAGACATGCCCGACCTGGTCAGACAACATGCCCCCAAACCGGATAAGTGAACAAGACACTGCATACCGTACAAAAATCAATCTACGGCACAGGCAGATTCAGAAGAGTGTCACTCCACAAATGAGAGTTCCCGGGCAAAACCAAGGAAATCCCGTAGCTTGTGACACCAAGATTGTGAAGAAAGGCCATTTATGGATGAAAAACAGCTACAGTTGGCATTTATAAAACCAACGGTGTTGTTTACAGTCTGACAGCAAGATATTAAAGATGCCGCTCTCTTAAAAAACCCATAAGCTGGAGGGCGGTTTTAATCCCAACAAATGTCAATGTGCTGCCAATAATAGTTAAGGCCAGATATAACAGACCGAAAAAAATAGCATATTCAACATTCCACTGCCACTCAAAACTGAAGGGAGTCATAACGGTTTCTCCTTTGAGGTGGTAATATCGTATCAGCTCAATAATAGGGGGATAACAGCGAACGTACCACCGGGGCAGGATGATTTTTCTTCCGCTCCTATTTATTGAGCTATTACGTAATATCGGTGCATTGGTAAAACGGATACCCTGATCCGTTTACAGTAACAGTTTACGATACCATGTTTAATTCATGTTCTTTTGGGAATACAGGCAGATATCTGTAGGAAACAGAAAAGACAATAATACCATAGGCAATAACAGCAAGTCCGATCCCCCATTCCTGCCATGTTGGAACATAACTCCAGAATCTGTCAAAAGGCATGACCGGTATTGCAAGTGTTACAATGATAAAAACAAATCTGTTTATCAGAATACCTATGCAGTTTAAAATACTTGCTGTAATCAGCCATGGCATGTTTTTCCTTGTCTTTGGAATCATAAGTATAATGGCAGGAACAATACCGCAAATAACAATTTCTGTTATTAACATCCATATACCATAAGGCCCTTCCTTATAACAATCCATTAATTTCAATCCTGCCTTGGGTAAAATGCCGTATATCCATCCCAGGGTATCAGCAATCTTCAATACTATATAGACAGACAAAAGCCATCCCGAAATTTTTGCAAGCAACTGAATTGCATCATCAGGAACCAGTTTCTTGCGTGTCAGTTTTTCTGTAAGTTTGGTGCAGAGTATAGTAAAACACGGACCAGCGGCAATTGCAGACAGGACAAACAGAAAAAATGTCCATGGCCATATATAAAAACCTCCACGCGCTGCAAAAGGACGGGCATGCATAACACCAAACATCCCTCCAAGAGAACCCTGATGAAAAAACGACAAAAATGTTCCCGTAGCAGCAAATATAGCCATAGCCTCATGCAGGTTATGGCCAAAAAGGCGAAGCCCTCTGATTTTTTCCAACTTCTTGTTTTCAAATATAATCGGCAAGAACTCTATGGTCAGCACAGAAAGATAACATGTTATACAAAAAGAAACCTCAACAAGCATGGAATGTATATTGGCATGCCAGAAGATAAACCAGCCTCTAAGTGGCTGCCCAATATCAATACCCAGCATGGCCATAGCACCTGAATAGCATATAAACCCTATGATTACTGCAGCATTTATTATGTTTTTAAGTTCTTTCTTCCCTATTATGTAAGTGAGAAAACCGGTAAAAAAGGCACCTGCACCAAGAGCAATAACACCAAGATCAAAAACTATCCATAGAGCAAACGCAAAAATATTGCTCATGTTGGTTTGATTCAGTCCTTTCCAGAGGCAGAGAAAGGCAGACAGTCCACCCCACCCTAAGACCAGAAGCCATGGCAAAGTCCACAGAAAAAACGTCCACCCGGAACATCTTCTGGGTTCTGTATGAATTAATGTTGATTCCATATGGTTTATCCTCCTAAGGCTGATTTTTTAGATCATGCTGAGAAATATCTTTATGTCTTGACGTAAAAACACACACGAACTATGCCCTGAAATCAGACTGCGGGTTCGACCTTTGAATCCGGCCATGCCAATATAGCAGACTTTTAATATCCTAAAGAGGTATCAGACAGTGCCTATCCACAAAGCAGTCCTTTTGGACACTTTACAGTTTCCGGCCTGCAAGCAACATCTTTCACAAAATAAAAAAGCAGATACCAAACAAAAGCCCACATATAAAACACAAGCACCTCTGTCCTGGTGTACCAATGCATCAAGACGCTGATCCCGGAAAAAATATTTCAGCAAACCGAGGTTTACAGGACAGGGTTTTATGCAAGTTATCCCTTTATCTTGGAAACAGGTTGAAACTCACCCGGTAAAAAATTGTCAGCCTTTTTTCTGACCCAATCCTTTTTGGAAAGATAGTAAACCTTGGGTTTTGTATTAAGTCTTTCAAGAAGTCTGAAGGCGTATGGACTTTTTATCAATCTGGAAACAGCATGGTCAGGATTGTCAAGGTCTCCAAAGGTAATTGCCTGTGCCGGGCATGCCTCTGCACATGCCGTTATGTAGTCGCCCTCTTCCAGTGTCTTCCTGCCTTCTGCATATGCCTTGGTTTTGGCTCTCATATAACGATGATGGCAAAAGGTACATTTCTCGACCACTCCCCTCATACGAACAGAGACTTCAGGAGACAGATAACGGTCAAGTCCTTTTCCTTTTGGAAAGTATGCATCCCACCAGTTAAAAAATCTTGCATGATATGGACATGCTGCCTGACAGTATCTGCATCCTATGCAACGTGTGTATATCTGACTGACTATGCCGGTATTGGGATCCACCCTTGTTGCTGTTGCCACGCAAACAGATACACAGGGAGGATGTTCTCCTCCGTTACCATCTTCCTCGCAATGCATGCATGGCCTTGGGAAATAACACACCTCTGATTCCGGAAATTCCTTGCCATTGGTAATCTTGTATAGCTGCATCCATGTTATGCTTCTTTCCTTATCAGACTCATCAGGTCTTACAGACACATTGTTTTCGGCAGCACATGCAACCATACATGTCCCACATCCCGTACATTTGTCCAAGTTAATGACCATCCCGTATCTGTGTCTTGCGTGGTCATGTCCTTTTTCCATGGATTCACCTCGTCCCAACATCAATACCGGCAATTCATTGCAACAGTATTGCCAGTATTATAATTGTAGAATAGCACCTATCCATAAGCAGATATTTTTCCTGCAATTATTATGTTCAGATCTCAATTACAGAAATGCCGCTTAAAATTACCATGTTCCCAAACAAAGCATATCATTTATGGATTGACACTATAATAATTGATTATATCCTTACTATTTTAACAGGAGTATTCCACCATGCAAATTGTCCGCTTAAGGGATCCCTTTCAGCAGATATTATTTGATTGGGAGTAACACCCTTTCCCCTGATGAATTCATCATAAGCGGTATGCCCAAAACCCAGCGGCATATACAGGTTTCCGGGCATTGCCTCCTCAGTCAGACAAACCCGTACTTCAACTCTTCCTGCCGGTGATTCTACAAATATCCTATCCCCTTCCTTCAGATTGCAGGCAGAGGCTGTTTTTGGATTTATTTCAATAAAAGATTCGTTTTTTCTTAACTGATTGTCAAAGAGGGTTTTTGTCAAAAAAGGCGGACTGGGAATAAAGCCATCAGCCAGATTTATTATTTCATAAGGAACAAGTCTCAATGGATAATCACGATGATTTGCAGAAGATTCAGGCCGTTCATAATGAGGCATAAAAACCTCATCACCTTTTGCCCTGATTCCCATTGCCTTTAATGAGCCTTTTGAGTAAGTGCGCAGGACACTTCTCATCTTGGAGCTTACAAACTCAAACTTGCCTGATTTGGTTGCAAAAGACAGTTTTCCTGTATGAGGCGGTCGATACCAGGCCTTTCCGGAGAGCAGCCCTTTCCACATCTGATCAAAGGTGACATAATCAGATGCAGCCGATTTGTTTTGTTTGATTTGTTTCCATACAGGGTTATTACCTTTGTAGGTCATAAGACCCCGGCCCGAATCAAAAAGTCCCCTGGCCCTGAATTTTAAAACATCTTCATAGCCAGACCACGGAAAATGTCTCTGCAGACCTGAACGTTTTGCCATCTGAATAATGACATCACCCGTATGCCTTGTGTTATACAAAGGCTCCACAACCGGCTGGGACAGAGCATAAAGCGGATACTGCAGCCCTGGCGGAGATACAATTTCATCCCGTTTCTCAAGGTAAACATGATCGGGCAAAACAAGATCAGCCATATATGATGTTTCATCACGATATGGAGAAAAACTGACAATAAAAGGTATCCTGCTCAATGCCCTTTTAAAGGCCCCTCCGTCGGGCAGTGTAAATGCAGGATTGGAGGCAAAAACAAGGAGGGTATCAACCGCATTTCCGTCTCCCTCGTTAATTGCCCTGGCCATATTGTTAATCAGGCTCCCTGTAAAGGGGAACAGTTTTCCCCCTGCTTTATCCATACGAGGTGTTTTAAGACCCCTGGCAGCAACAGAATCCAGGTTCATATCCGGCATATCTGACAATGGGAGTGTGTTGTTTACAAAAACACCTCCTGGCCTGTTTATATTACCTACAAGGGCATTCAGTGCCTGTACAGCCATGAATTCATAAAGACTGCCGTTATTGTTTCCCTTGCCCTTCCCGCAAATGGCAACAGGCGCCCCAGCAGAGGCAAATTCCTTTGCAATAGCAACTATCCGGCTTTCCTTAAGACCTGTTATTTCTGAAACCTGCTTTGGAGAGTACTTGTCTGTAACAAGACGTTTGAACCCCATATGACGGGTACCATCTTCAGATGTCCAGTCTTCAAAACCATATGCATTTCTGTTTATAAAGGACGCATCAAAAAGGCCCTGATTAATAATAACATTGGCAATACCAAGGGCCAAGGCAGCCTCTGTTCCAGGGACAGGGGCCAGCCATTTGTCAGCCTTTGATGCAGTGTTGGATGCCCTGGATTCAATCTGGACAATCTTTACCTTTCCTCTCTCTTTCCATAATCCCCATGCATTAAGAACCCTGCCTGGTGCTCCCCAGCCTTCAAGGAGTCCACATCCAAAGCTGAGAATGTAATCAGCGTTCTCAAGATCAACAGACATGGGAACGGCCTTCCCCATCATGAGATCACAGGCTGTCCTGTATGTATCTTCCATAGACGGTATTGTTATGTAATTGGGGGTTCCTGCTGCAGTGGCAAAACGTTTAACTAGCGCAGACATGGTGGAATCGTTTCTGTTGCCGTCTACAATTGCCAATGCCTCCGGGATCCCTTTTTTACGCAGAGATGAGATACGGCGTGACAGGATATCAAGGGCCTCTTTCCAGGAAATATTTTCAAAAACACCTGCACCCCTTGGTCCAACACGTTTCATAGGCCCAAGATAACGAATGCTTTCATCATACAACAGTTGAAGACCACCCATACCTACAGGACATATACCACCCGGATTGACAGGAAAATCAGTACGGCCTTCTATCTTTACTGCCCTGTTGTCTACCTTCCTTACCTCAATACCGCACCCTCCGGAACAAAGGCTGCATACCGATTTCACACTACTGAATTCTCCGGTTGCCGGTACAGGTACCCAAGGCCAGTTTTGAGTCCATATCGCTGAATCATCCATCAATTTCCATGGAAGTGGAGTAACCTGAATTCCAGCTATACCACCCACAAGAGATAGAATAAAATTTCTTCTGTTTAATCTCATGATTAACTCTCCAAAATTACTGCTCTAATCCTGACATGTTATCAGATGAGTAATAAGACTGTGTGCAAGGGTAGCGTATAATTCCTTGATTTTCCTGATATTGTAAAACAACAACTGTTTATGGGTAACAAGGTATCTATTTATGACAAACAAAACAGGCATTATTTTCCGGATGTCCCATTTTTTTATGACACTCAGCACAATCATCCATCTTCATTCTGTCCCACGTGTGTTTTTTAATGCCCGAAATATTCTTTCCCCATATATTTATACTGTAACCCGTAATGCGGTTGGCCTGGTATGGAGGCAAGATCTCAGATTCCCCATGCGGACCATGACATGTTTCACATTGCAGCTTCCCCATTTTAACATGTGCAATATGGGAAAAATATACGCAGGGAGGTTGTTTGTAATATGAAAGCCACGGTATCTGTTTGCCTGTTGCAACATATTTGAGCAAAAATTTCTTTTCTTCAGGAGAATCTCCAAGAGGCGATTCCGGATCATCATGGCATTCTGTACATTTATCCAGTTTTGGAATACCTGCAAAAGTACCATCAGGATAAAATTCATGACAATACAGACACTTTTCAATCTTGGTATCTCCCTCAATATCCACCCTGTCAGGATCCATATGAATGGCATGACTAAAATTAAGCGGCTGCGGCTGTTTTGAGTAAAGGAGCATCGGAAAGATTATCCATCCTACTATCAGGGCTCCAACAAAGCCTGTTACAAAAAAGATCACACCATCTATCCAGGAGTGTTTGGACGAACTCTTTGTGCCTTTCATCTTACTAAGCCTCGGTCTTTTTAGATTTAATTTATAATACGTTGGTTTACATCCAGAAACGGCCACCTTTGGCAATATCAATTGTCACTGTCTGCAACAGACACATAAGCAGGATCAATCAGAGGAGGGTATGGGTTGAATACACATTAACAAGAAGCATATCTTGCATGATGTTATTATACACATAACATCACGGAAATTTTTTTATGTTATTAATCAACTTGCTGTCAAGCTAAAAAAGACAAAAACACAAAAAGCTGCTGTCTTTGAAAACAAGTGCCAGTAAACAGATATTGGAAATGCAAAGAAATCAAAAGTGGCGGTTGGAAATAATACCCCTGAGAACAGATCCTTTCAGGAATTTTTTGTCAACAGTATCCGGATAAAACCGTTGTTATTGTTTCAATCGGAAAAGATGTGAACATCCCGGATATAAAACAGGCAGTCCTGAATATTTACCAAAACAGGGCATCCGGAACCTGCAAGGGCTGCTGCCTTCTCTGTATTTTCCGGGCGCTTAGAACACAAACGCAACGCATACTTTTTTATTGACCACGGTAACGAGCATGCTTAGAATATCCTGAGATTGCCATGCAAACAACACATCGATATTCAAGGCAAAATGCCTCCACCTGTTAGCACCTGTCGCACCTGATCCATGAGTCTAAGATTTGGATCAGGCTTAAATTTAACTTGATTATCCATAATTCATCCTAATCATATCTCAACATCTGGATTTTTCAAGGTCCAAAAGTAATACATGGACACTTTTTCCATTTTTGAGCTTTCAATATCCAGATACATGGAAAAAGTGGTCGTCTATATGGGGAAAATATTAGGAAGTTCTTCCAGATATTAGGAATGTTCGCTGAATCATGTGAAATTAATGAGGTGTTTTTTTATGAATATTCAGACCCATCATAAAATTATTCGTGGCGATAGTCGATGTATGGTGGAGTTAAGTGATAAATCTATCCATCTTGTAATAACATCGCCACCATACTGGCAGCTAAAGGATTATGGGGCAGATGAACAGATAGGATTTAATGATAGTTACGAAGATTATATTAACAATCTGAATCTCGTTTGGAAAGAGTGCTATCGGGTACTTGATGATGGCTGTCGACTTTGCATCAATATTGGAGATCAATTTGCTCGTTCAGTTTATTATGGTCGGTATAAGGTAATACCCATACGAACTGAAATTATAAAATTTTGTGAAAGCATAGGATTTGACTACATGGGTGCTATAATATGGCAAAAAAAAACAACTACCAATACAACAGGTGGGGCCAGTATCATGGGAAGTTTCCCTTATCCCCGCAATGGCATTTTATCTATTGATTACGAATTTATCTTGTTATTCAAAAAACTTGGCAAGCCCAAACGGCCCGATAAAAAAATTAAAGAATTGTCAAAAATGACAAAAGAAGAATGGAAGGAATATTTTTCCGGACATTGGAATTTTGGAGGGGTAAAGCAAGATGGGCATATTGCCATGTTTCCCGAGGAATTACCAAAAAGACTTATTAAAATGTTTTCTTTTGTTGGCGATACGATATTAGATCCTTTTCTGGGTAGTGGCACAACTTCACAGGCGGCCAAGAATCTTGAGAGAAATTCCGTCGGTTACGAAATAAATAGAGAATTTATTCCATATATAAAGAAAAAATTGGAAGTGAGGCAACAATCATTGTTGGGGATATCTTATGAATTCGTTGAGCAAGAAGATATAAATATAAATTTTGAGATTGAAATTAACAAGTTACCATATGTTTTTAGAGATCCACACGCATTCGATAAAAAAATTAACCCTAAGCAGCTTCAGTTTGGTTCAAAGATAGACAAAGATGGTGCCATTAACAAAGAAGATTATTACTCAGTAAAAGAGATCATTAGTCCTGAATTGATAAAGTTAAATAATAATTTGGTTGTTAGACTTATAGGTGTAAAAGAACGAAAAGATGTTAATGGTAAAGCAATCGAATTTTTAAAATTAAAAACTCAAAAACAAAGGATATTTTTAAAATTTGATACAATTAAATATGACAACAACGACCATCTTATGGCTTATGTATACCTTAAAAACAAGACTTTTTTAAATGCCCATTTAATAAAAAAAGGACTTGCAGATGTCAATTTATCATATGACTTTAGAAATAAAGTTCGATTCATCAATTATTCAAAAAAGGAAATTGTTTAATGGCTAAAAAAGAGATCAAAAAATATGGCAAGTCCTTTGGGAAAAAGGAAAAAGTATTAAATTATGCAAGTAACACAT
>Ga0256914_1000199_pt1 | contig 57972 bp, 52 predicted proteins | sample HulkmetaG_FD_191571 | JGI IMG/M metagenome (GOLD analysis project Ga0256914, IMG submission 191571) | Hydrothermal chimney microbial communities from Main Endeavour vent field at the Juan de Fuca Ridge, Pacific Ocean - Hulk | ecosystem: Environmental > Aquatic > Marine > Hydrothermal vents ...
GCCACTGCCATGAAGAAGTTGAGATCGCTCTCATCAAAGGCATGGGGGTGTTCAGACTCAATGACAAGCACACCTACTACTTCATCGTGGGCGCGGATTGGGACATCCACTTCTGAGCCTTGACCGATTCCGGGGATGTAATCCTTTTCTTCCAGGACATCTGGGGTGTAGTGTAATCGCCCATCCTTTAAGGGACGCTCGCTTAATCCTTTTCCCGCGGGAATGCGAGTTAAAGAGGTACGAGCGCCCGAGTCCTGCCCCGCTTTTAATACCCTATCCCCTGTGGCCGGATCCAGCAAATACAGTGCAATGTGATTGTATCGGGTCACTGTAAATAGGGTGTCAACTGCTTGTTGGCAGATAGCCGTGATATCCAGTAGGGGGGCCAGGGCCTTTCCTAGAGTGAACAAAGCCTCCAGATGTTGAATACGTCTTTGCAGGTCCTCTTCCAATTGTCGATAGCGAGTAATGTCCCGTACGCTCAGAATCCAACCACTGATGCGATGGGTTTCGTCGTAAAGGGGTAATACATCTACGGAGCAGTATTCTCCGCGAATGTTTATTTCTACTTGACACGGTTTTTGCATACCCAGGCATTGAAGTACCTCGGGCCAGGAAGCAAGTAATGTGTGGGCTTTTTGTCCTATAATATGTTGTGGGTCCTTCTTCAATAACCGAGCGAAAGCAGGGTTGACATCTACTACGACCATCTTAGTGTTCAACAACATGAACCCATTTCGGAGATTTTCTATGGCCACGGAGCGGGCTAGGGGGACGAGGCGGGTAAGGTAGCCCCGTTGAAAGGCCCAAATTAACCCCATGCTGGATACCACCGAGATAATTAATACCGGGGCGAGAGGGAGTTCGCGATAAAAGTGCCATGAAATGCTCATCAACAAAAGCAGAATAAATATACCAAAAATAGAGCGTATGTGTTCCACTCGTTTTTTGCGTGTACGGATGGCGCTTAAGAGAATGGTGAGCGTCCCCATTTCTAACAGGAGCGTATACGCCATGTGAAGGGTGAACCAATGTGTGTAGACGGGGCGCAAATATGTGAGATCTCCGATTTGGATCACGTCCCAGGTTGTCCACATCCAATGGTGATATCTGTTTGTCAACACGAGGATGGATGTAATTGTTGGTACAACGGCCAGCCCTGCAATAACGGGAATGCTCGGTTTTCGTAATTCGTATGTATAAAAGAGGAGGAAATAAAAAAAGCACAGGGGGATGTAGGAGAGGGTGATAATTACGATTTTGAGCCAAAAGATTTTATAGGGTTGCGGTACAATGCCCTCCAGACCAAGGGCAAAGAAGTAAAGGGTGGAGAATCCCAACAGCCCCAGAAATGAACGTCCGCCTGGGCGTGTTCGTCCCGGCCATGCTCTGAGTATCCACGTAAAAAGTAATAGAGCCGTGAGAATTTCTCCACCTGTAATGAGATAAGCCCACATCGTCCCTCATCTCTTTCCGACGAACCTGTGCTTGTGCCAGAAATCTGGTTCGCGGTTGGCGATTGGTTTTGGTGTTTATTTTGTTCGTGTAGAACGAAATCCTTTCAGGGTTTGCCGTGCAGGGTTGAGGAGTAAAGGGCCTTTTACCTTGATAAGAATATACACGACCCAGATATACGTTTCAATAGGCCATTAGGCCTACTCTGGAGTTCTGTCTCACCCCCTGGGACAACCTGAAAGTAGGGGTGGAGTAAGGGATTTTTCCTTACTTAGAGGTATGGAGGGGACAGGGGCACGTCCAGGAGGACGAAGGTGCTTAGGCCTCTTTGTTCTCGCGCAACTGGAGGGTTAATTCCGCTAGGCGAGGGAGTACATGGGCTACATCACCACGAATGACCACTTCTGCCAGGTGATCCGCGGTAGTTCCTCCCAAATTCACAATAATGAGTTTGCTGCCACGCCGTCGTGCCAAAAAAGGCAAATCGGCTGCCGGCATGACCTCCAACGAGGAACCGGCTACTAGCATAACGTCGGCTTGTAGTGCTACCTCTTGCGCTCGAATGAGTGCTTCTGGCGGCAACAACTCACCGAATAGGACGACATCTGGTTTCATAAGCCCGCCGCATTTTGGACAACGGGGAGGGATATGACCGCGTTTTACTTCGTCCCACAATTTTTCTGTGGACATTTGGTATCCACATTCCAGGCAGGTCGCTGTACGGGTGTGGCCGTGTACTTCTAAAACATGCGTACTCCCGGCCTGTTGGTGGAGTGAATCGATGTTTTGGGTAATAATCCACTTGATAACGCCCGCTTGTTCTAACCGGGCTAAGGCCCGATGCGCAGGGTTCGGTTGGGCTCGTTCGAGTTTTTCAATAAGCGGTTGGATCCACGCGTAGAAACGTTCTGGCTGCACCCGATAGGACCAAATACTGGCCACTTCAGCCGGATCCACAAATTCCCACATCCCCTTGCCCGGCGTGCGAAAGTCCGGAATGCCGCTCGGAGTGCTTATCCCGGCTCCTGTAAGAGCCACGGCAAACTCCGATTGCGCTAGAAGGTTCGCGGCTTTGCGGAGTGCATCCTCTTGGTCATGTGAGGTCTGGTTTCGCCGTAACCGCCATCCCATTCGCTGTCTGCCCCGTTAATATGCTCCATTCCCACGAATAACTGCAGGGATGGTTTTCAGTAGGATGTAGATGTCCTTCTTCAGGGAGTAATTATAAATGTAGTCCAACTCGATTTCCAACCTTTGACTGAAGTTGAGATCTCCGCGGCCGTTTACTTGGACCGGGCCGGTGATTCCAGGTTTCAGCGCTAAACGTTTCCGTTGTTCTGGGGTATATCGTTCTACAAGCCAGGCCATTTCTGGGCGGGGGCCTACCAGGCTCATTTCTCCTTTTAGCACGTTGAAAAGTTGTGGCAGTTCATCAATGCTCCAGCGGCGAAGGAATTTGCCCACGCGCGTTCTCCGGGGGTCGTCTTTGAGTTTGTAAGCAGGTTCTTCCAGGTGCTCGATGTCTAAAATCTGGGGGAGGAGTTCGTCCGCGTTGTGGACCATGGAGCGGAATTTGTAGATGGTAAATGGCCGGCCGTTTTCTCCGATGCGCGTTTGTTTAAATAGGATAGGGCCAGGCGAATCGAGTTTGATGGCAATGGCAGATACAATCATAATGGGCCAGGTTAAGGCGAGAAGGAGTAATGCCCCGATGATATCCATTGTGCGTTTTATAATACGCTGTCTTAGGGTGAGTATCGGCTTGTGCGTTGTGCTTTTTCTTCGCGCGAAGGTGAACTGTCCAACGAGAAAACCACTGCCCAGTGCGAGGGCCCGGGCCGGCAGATAAAGAAGGGCGGGGAGGAATACCGGCGGATCTCGCTTTAGAATTTTGATAAGGAAGGGAACCGATGAGAGGTAGAATAGGACGATTAAACCAAGCGGGATCCACCACAGGGAGGGGGAGATCACAGGGAGGGGGAGGCTCATTAAGAACAGGGCAATGAGAAGTAATTGAACTTTGAGCACTTGCGGCGTATGCGTGTCGTTGATGAGACGTTCGGGTAGCCACCGGGTGAGGAGGGCTTTGTAGTACCCGATGTAGAACTTACGACGTAGGTATGCTTTGAGGGTGTTGTTGTGAAGATGATAGACCCTCGCTTCGGGGACGAATACCATTTTGTATCCCTTTTGTGCCAGGCGAAAGGAGAATTCCTGGTCTTCCACTGACGCAGTGGGGAAGATGGTATCAAAGCCCTTATTGGCAAGGAAAATGTCGCGTCGATAGGCCGCGCTGTAGGTATCAATAAAATCGATTTGCTCGAATTTGGCCATTCGGTCATATCGGTCTTCATATTCTAATTGCACGAAACGGGCGATAAAGGAGCGTTGGCGGGTAAGATAGGCGCCCTTAGTTCCCACAACTTCAGGGTCAGCAAAGGGAGCCGTCATTTTCTCTATCCAATCCGGCAGAGGCTCACAATCCGCATCGGTGAAGAGGACAATGTCTCCTCGGGCAGCGTGTACACCGGCGTTTCGAGCGGCCGCTGGCCCTCGATTTTCCTGGTGGATGACGCGATCGGCTAACGCGCGAGCAATCTCTCCGGTTTTATCTGTGGAACCATCGTCGACAACAATGATTTCGTACTCTTCACGGGGTATCGTCTGTTGGAGCAATGCCTGTAACGTGTTGGCCAGGGTACGTTCAGCATTGTACGCAGGGATGATAACGGAGTACTTTATTTGTTTCTCGCTCATTGGAGTGTATCCATCTTCGGCTTCGCTGTCAGGATAGCACATTCACAGTGCTATTCGCGGGCTATCTAGGTTCTGCAGGGAGAATGTCTTTTATTTGGTCCGGCAGTACTTCGCCCAGGTACGTCCCTTGAACAATTAGACGATATGCATTGTCGTGCAAAGGCCAGCATGTAATGAGGGTAAGTGTTGGTCTGGGCGTTTCCTGTAGAAGATGAGCATGTTGAAGCCGCTCACTTAAGGATGCGCCACGTTCTTTGATTTTATACATCACTTCTAATCGATAGGCAAATATACGCCCATTGGCATCAACTACATACGCTATAGCACCGCGTGGGAAACGAACGTTTTTGTTTCCCAGGACGGATAAAGGGCGAAATACTTCCCCTTCTACATTGTGGTGCCCAGATAGTATGAGGTTTCCTGGCTGTCCAGGGTATGCACTGCCCACGTGGTAGCCAGCAGCATAGGGGGCTGTTTCCCATGTGGCGAAAGTGCGATTGTTCTCGTTCACAATTTTGGGGTAAACAGGGACAATCGGTGTGTCAATCCCCAGCGCGGGGATAAGAAGTCGTACGGGCGGGGCTCCTGGATATGGGGTCGGTGTGGGGGTTGGTGTTGCTGTGGCTGTGGGAAGTGTAGGTGTTCGTTCGTGGGATGAGTATGGAGTCGGTGTGATGGTTGGGGTAGGAGTGAACGTGGGGCGCGGTAGATATATGCGGTGCGCGTGAGTTGTCATTTGGACAATGACCCGTTCAACGGTTTGGTGTTCTTGGTGTTGTTGGTATCCCCATCCGAGGATACCTACGGCTAAGAAAAGAATGCCGGCAAGGATGAGGATATTGGCTGCCCGGTTGTCCACGCCCTTTCTACTCAATCTCGTTCTCCAATAAAGACTGCAAGAGCCGTGCTGTCTGGACGGCCTTACCTCGATAGTGGTTGTTCGCGAAGAGATATATCACTTGGGCGCGCTCGCCCATCTCGCGGATTTTGGGCACCCATTCCATGAGTTCTTCTTTGCTGTACTCGTAATCATATCTCTCCCAAGCGTGTTCGTGGTGCCACCATTTTTCACGATTGCGTCCGTGAAAGCGCACATATCCAACTTCGGAGGTAACTACAGCAATGGGGGGAATAAGGTTTCGAAATCTCGGTTGATCCACACTGCAAAAGCCCATGTTCAATTCACGTAGCAGGGCGAACACGCTTTCGTGGACCCACTCTCGGTTGCGAAATTCTACTACTAATGGGATATCTGGCCAGTGGTCACGAATACAGCGGAGGTAGTCACGATTCTCCGATGTGTTGTGAAAACTATAGGGGAATTGGACGAGCACACAGCCAAACTTTTCCTCCTCCTCAAGAGGCCGGAGGGTCCGTCGAAAGGTATCCCAGTCCTTATCTTGCGCCTCCTCCCGTTCGTGGGTAAAGATGCGCGGAGCTTTTAAGGTGAAGTGGAATCCCGGTGGGACTTTGTCCGCCAGTTGTACAAGGGTGTAGTAAGAAGGCATTCTGTAGAATGTAAAGTTCAATTCGCACGCGTTAAGACCTAACTCTGTGGCGTAATATGTTAGCCATTCTGACTTAGGCAAATCGGGCGGGTACACAGGTCCTACCCAGTCGTCATAACTGAACCCGGATGTTCCCACGTATATTTGTACCATGGCGCAGCCTTAACCCTGGTGTTTCAAGCGTTGATTATCGAATTTGTACGCTCGCCCCTCGGAATTTTCAAGTATCACTCCCCAACGTCACCATTCGAGCCCATTGGGTGGATGGCATATGCCGGATAGTTTCCAGCACCTCGTCAGGGATGGGTTCATCTACTCCCATAACCATGAGGGCCTCCCCACGTGGGTTCCGTCGGCCTAAATGCATATATGAGATGTTGATGTCGCGGTCGCCGAGGAGTGTACCGATACGCCCCATAATGCCCGGTTGATCACGATGACGGGTGATGAGCACGTATCCATGGGCCGGGAAGTCCACCCAGAAATCGTTCACGGCCACGATGGTGGGTTCTCCGTGGATAAGGGCTCCTCTCACAACTTGCACGACCGATGTGGTGCGTGAATCCCCCGAGCCGGCGTGGAGCGAGAGAAGGGTTTCAAACCGTTCGCTTTGCGGTTCACGGCGTTCTATAACTTCAATTCCTCGCCGCCGTGCGACCCGATCCGCGTTTACCAGGTTGACGCGTGTGTCGACTACGTCCTTCAGAAGTCCTTTTAGGACGGCTGCTCGTAGATACACACTGTTGTGCTGGGCTAAATCTCCAGATAGGACAAGTTCTAGGCGTGTAATGGGCGCGTCGCTCACCTGGTGCAAAAAGCGTCCCAACCGTTCTGCCAAATCGATCCACGGCGTCAGAAAGGCCAGGCTTTGGGGGGGGACAATGGGGGCGTTAATCGCGTGGGCCGCGAGACGGCCTTGAAGCACGGCAATGACCTGTTCTGCCACATCTGTCGCGACACGGGTTTGTGCCTCCGCGGTAGAGCCTCCAATATGAGGTGTAAGGATAACACGGGGATGGCGACGCAAAGGGTGTTCCGGTGGGAGTGGTTCTTCGTCGAATACGTCTAAAGCAGCCCCCGCGAGTTGGCCTTCATCAAGTACTTTGAGAAGTGCTTTTTCATCTATTACGGCACCTCGAGCCGTGTTAATTAAGTAAGAGCCGGGTTTCAGTTGGCGCAAACGCTCTTCGCTCATAAAACCTCGGGTGCTGGGCGTAAGGGGTAAATGGAGGGAGAGAAAATCAGCCTGGGCCAGGACTTCTTCTAAAGGCAGCAAGGTAACACTCAACGCCCGAGCGTATTCTTCGCTCACATATGGGTCGTAAGCGATGACGTTCATATCCAGGCCGTGCGCCCTGCGGGCGACTTCAGATGCAACTCGTCCCAGGCCGATTAAACCGAGGGTTTTATCTCGTATCTCAGTTCCCACGAATCGCTTTCGGTTCCACTCTCCAGCCCGCATGCTGGTGTAAGCCTGGGGGATGTGGCGAGCCAGAGCCATAAGAAGGGCTATGGTGTGCTCGGCAGCAGCCACAATGTTGGCGGTCGGCGCGTTCACTACAAGGATCCCGTACTCGGTAGCCGCGTCCAGGTCAATGTTGTCCACACCCACACCGGCCCGGGCTACTACCTTGAGACGTTGCGCCGCAGCCAGGACCTCTCGCGTTACTTTGGTTCCGCTGCGCACGATAAGCGCGTCGTATTCGGGAATAACACGGGCCAGTTCTTGCGGCGAGAGTCCTGTACGCACATCTACTTGGCCGTACTGCCGAAGCAGGCGTAGTCCCTCCTCGGCTAAAGGATCGGATACAAGTATGCGAGCATACACCGGCCGAACTTCGGTCATCACATCACCTCTGGTGCACTCATGCCCAGAATGTCCTCCAGGAGATGGGCAAAAATGGTTTTCACTGCCGCCACCAGTCGCAAACGCGCTTGACTTAAAGCCGGGTGTTCCGGATCCACCACGCGGCAGTCCCGGTAGAACGCGTGGAATTGCGTGGCCAACTCTTGCGCATAATACGTTAAATGATGCGGTTCTAGCCGTTCGGCCACAGTAATGAGCAAGTCGGGCAGATCCAGGATTTTCTTGAGCAACGCCTGTTCAGAGGGGTGAGTAAGCAGGCTAAGATCCCCTTCTTTCCAATTGGCCCAGCCGTCGGCCTGGGCTTTACGGAGAATGCCCGCAATGCGCGTGTGGGCATACTGTACGTAATAGACAGGATTGTCTTGACTTTGCTCTACAGCCAGGGCCAAATCAAAATCGATTTTAGCCTCGTTACTACGGGTAAGCAGCATAAAGCGTATGGGATCAGGGCCTACTTCGTCCAGGACTTCCCGCAAAGTAATGATATCCCCTGAACGTTTGGAGAGTTTGACTTCTACGCCATGGCGTTTGAGAGTAACCAAGTTGTACAGGAGGATGGTTAGGCGATCTGGATCCAACCCCAAAGCGCGCATCATGGCCTTCATGCGTGGAACATGTCCTTGATGGTCCACAGACCAGACATCGATGACCCATTGGAAGCCACGCAGGACAAACTTGTTATAATGATAAGCGATGTCCGAGGCAAAGTAACCCGGTTCACCATTGGAGCGGATAATAACTTCATCTTTATCACCTCCCACTTGGGTGGCCGCGAACCATAAGGCACCATCCTTTTCATACACAAGTCCTTTTTCTTTTAGGATGTTCAATACTTGGTCAAAGGTCCCGTCCTGGTACAATGTCCGCTCCGAGAACCAGTTATCAAACTCCACCCGTAAGTCCGCCAGGTCCTTCTTGAGTTCCTCCAGTACAATACTCAGGCCCAAGTCCGTGATTTGACGGATAGCCTCTTCCCGGTCTATCTCTAAAAACCTTCGGCCGTATTCCTGCGCGATGCGCTTTCCATAGTCCACCATGTATTGACCGCGATAACCGTCTTCTGGTAATGGGATATCCTCCCCCAGGATTTGGGCGTAGCGCGCGAACAGGCTTTCCCCAAATTTACGCATCTGGGATCCCGCGTCATTAACGTAATACTCTCGTTGAACGGTATATCCGATGAGGTCCAGAACCCGGGCCAGGGTATCCCCCAGCACGGCGTTGCGCGCTCCACCGAAGTGAAGCGGTCCTGTAGGGTTGGCACTCACAAATTCCACTTGAACGTGCATCCCACTTCCTACTTGGCTACGTGTCCAGTTTCGGCCCAGGTTCTCAATGGCGGCTACCTGATGGGCCACCCAATGGGGGCTTAACCGTATGTTGATGAACCCAGGCGGTGCAATGGAGACTTCTGAGATCATGGAGGAAGTTGGGAGATGCTGTTGGATGGCCTCGGCAATGCGTAAGGGGGCCATCCTGGCCACTCGAGCCAACTGCAGTGCAATGTTGGTGCTGTAATCCCCGAATTGGGGCTTGGTTGGCGTAACTTCCACAGGGGGAATGTCAAACGCGGGAAGTGCTCCTTTTTCTTGTGCTGCTTCAATCCCCTTGTGTATCCACGTGGCAAGGTCCTGGCGGACAGTCATTTCATGCCTCCTCATGTCAACAAGCGTAGTCCTCTTCTGGCATGATAACGAATCCTTAGGATGAGGGCAAGATACCGTTGCGATGTGAAAGTGAAAGGGAAGTCTCCCAGCCCGTGAAGAGAATTCATTTTTGCCCACTTTTAGTGGTACACTAAGATGGTACAATATTCAGAAAGGGTAGTCCCTTTTTAAAGAGGAGTTTTTTCGCATGAAAGGTGTCCTTGACGCGCGTACGGCTGCTTTGGTGCAGCAAGAACGTTCTCTTTTGGAACGTCTCGGGCAGATCCTGGAGGAGATAGGGGCATCTGAGGAAACCCGTCGGGCGCTTCAACAAGCGCTACAGGATTTGACCGACCTTTTTCTTTTGGTCATCGTAGGGGAGTTTAACGCGGGCAAATCTGCGGTTATCAACGCGTTATTGGGCGAGCCTGTACTGCAGGAAGGCGTGACTCCAACAACCGCACAGATTCACATTGTCCGTTATGGTGCATCTCCTGGGCGGGCCGAAACAAAGGATGGGGTTGTTATTATCACCTATCCTGCCGAATGGCTTCAGAACATGGCCCTTGTAGACACTCCTGGTACGAACGCGGTCATTCAGCGCCACCAGGAGATTACTGAGCACTTTGTCCCGCGGAGTGACCTGGTCCTGTTCGTTACCTCTGCGGATCGCCCTTTCACAGAGAGCGAACGGGCTTTTTTGGAGCGTATCCGCTCTTGGGGGAAGAAGGTGGTGTTTGTGGTGAATAAAGCGGATTTGTTTTCGCCGCCAGAAATTCAGGAGATCCGCCACTTTGTGGAGGACCATGCTCGGCGTACTTTGGGTATAGATCCTCGTGTGTTTGTGGTGTCTGCTCGCCTGGCCCAACAGGCGCGAGCCGCATCTGGCGGGGAGCGTTCTTCTTTGTGGGAGGAAAGCGGTTTTGCCGCGCTGGACGCGTTTATTCGGGAGACCTTGGATGAGGTAGAACGGTTACGCTTGAAACTTTCCACTCCCCTGGGCATTGCCCGCCGTTCTATATCTGAAGCAGATGCTTTAATCCAGGCCCGTATGGCCTTGCTCCAGGATGATGTGCGTGGCCTGGACCGCATCGAAGGGCAATTGCAGGAATACGAAGAGGAAATGCGTGAGCAATTGGCCTATCGGCTCAGTCGCGTAGATAACATTTTGCACGAGATGGCCCGTCGCGGGAGTCGTTTTTTCGATGAGACGTTGCGTCTTGCCCGGCTTTTTGACCTGCTTAACAGTGAGCGATTAAAGCGGGAATTCGAACAGAAGGTTATTGGTGACCTGTCCCAACAGGTCGAGGCGGAAGTGAGTGCTTTGGTGGATTGGATGGTGGATCAGGAATTCCGTCAATGGCGGGCCATTACCGCGCACGTTCAGGAGCGTGCGGAAAAGCATGCCGTATCTTCCTGGACGGACGAGGAGGACACGGGATTTGAGGCGAAACGTCGGGCTCTGTTAACGTCGATTGGTCGTTCGGCACAGCAGGTTGTAGCGACTTACGATAAAGAAGCCGAAGTTCAAGCCCTGGTAGAGAGTGTTCAAACAACGTTAGCCCACACCGCGTTGGTGGAAGTGGGGGCCGTAGGACTGGGCGCGATTATCGTTGCTTTAGTCCATGGCATTCTCTTGGATGTAACGGGGATTCTTGGGGCCGGGTTGATTGCTGCAGCCGGGCTATACCTTATCCCTGCTCGACGGGAAAAGGCGCGCCGGGAATTGGTTGCCCGGGTGGATGCGTTACGCCAGGAGTTACGGGAGGTGCTTTCCCAGTCCTTTGACCGGGAGTTAAGTCGCTCTTTGGATAGGATGCGGTCGGCTCTGGGCCCCTACGCTCGTTTTGTTCGCGCGGAACAAGAACATCTCCAGGGAACGCGGCAGGCTTTGCAGGATATACGGCAGGCTTTGGATGAATTAGAAGCCCAGATTCTTTCCTTGTCTCGGAGGTCTTTATGAACTGGGACCGTAAGGGCTCTGCTCTTTGGGTTATTCTGGGGGTAGCGGGGCTCGTCCTTCTAGTTGACCAGATTACTAAAGCGTGGGTGCGTGCTCATATTCCCTTTGGTGGGGCTCTGTATCCTATCCCCGCGGCGCGTGCGTTCTTTCGCCTGACCCATTTGACCAACACGGGCGTGGCTTTTGGCTTTCTTCAGAACACGGATATGTTGTACGTGCTCATCATTGGGGTGATGGTGGTAACTATGGTGTTATATGCTCGGCACCTCCCCTGGTCTCATCCTCTCGTCCAGGTTGCTGCTGGGCTCCAGTTGGGTGGCGCTGTAGGGAATTTGGTAGACCGATTTCGTTTGGGGCACGTCACCGACTTCATTGATTTCTTCGTGGTGATTGGGGGAAAGACGTATCATTATCCACCTTTCAATCTCGCGGACGCGTCTATTGTCGTAGGAGTCAGTATTCTTTTCTTCGTTTTGTGGCGCTTGGAGAAGCGTGCAGAAGGGGTATACGAACAAGATGGACGAATTTCCGGAAATAGAGACCACGTATCGCTTTGATCACGTGACCCCGGGCGAGCGGTTGGATAAGTGGTTGGCCCGTCAATTGCCCGAGCGTTCTCGAACGGAGATTCAACGCTGGATCAAAGAGGGCTTTGTTCGCGTAAACGGACGGGCCAGTAAACCCGGGTACAAACTGGAACCCGGCGATGTAGTTGAAGTCGACGTACCCGCTTCTCAACCTTACGAAGGTGTGCAGCCAGAACCGATACCCCTCAACATCCTTTATGAGGATGAGGATATTCTAGTCATTGACAAGCCCGCGGGCATGGTGGTACATCCAGCTCCTGGTCATACGTCTGGGACGTTGGTGAATGCAATTCTCCATCACGTACCCGAGTTGGAAGGCGTTGGGGGCGTGGAACGCCCAGGTATTGTTCACCGTCTCGACAAGGACACGTCGGGATTGATTTTGGTGGCCAAGAACGATCGGGCTCACCGGGAACTGCAGCGTCAATTTAAGGCGCGTGAGGTGGAGAAAGTATACCTTGCCTTGGTGGAAGGTCATTTGCAGCCCAAGATCGGCCGTATAGAGGCTCCTATTGGACGGGATAAGAAGCACCGCAAGCGCATGGCAGTTACTCGGGATGGGCGGGAGGCTGTCACGGAGTATCGAGTGCGCGGATATTATGGGAATTACACGCTGGTTGAAGTCCATCCATTGACTGGCCGTACTCACCAAATTCGAGTCCACTTCGCGTTCATCGGCCACCCCCTCGCAGGGGATACAGTTTATGGACATCGTAAGCAGAAACTCAAACCGTGGCTGAAGCGCCATTTCTTGCACGCTTATAAATTGCGGTTCCGTTTGCCTAGTACTCGAGAATGGGTAGAATTTACTTCACCCTTGCCCCCGGATTTGCAAGCGGTTTTGGATCGCCTGCGCTACATTGAATGAGAGGTGGTGTGGAGGAGATGAGTCAGGTATCTCACATTCAATTGGATGTTGACGCATGGTTGGCTTATGGTGAAGCCGATCTTCAAGCGGCCCGTACATTGTACCGGGCGGGACATTACATGGCCTGTGCTTTCCACTGTCACCAAGCCCTGGAGAAGGGCTTGAAAGCCGTTTGGACTTACCATCACAGCGAGGAACCTCCACCTATTCACAATTTGCGTTTGCTCCTGGCCCATAGTGGAGTTTCCGACATGCCCGACCAGGTGGTGGAGGCTGTATTATTAGCCAGCCCTCATTATGTGGTCGCCCGCATCCCGGGCATTCCCCATGGGGACATAAAGACGTACACACGAGAGCGTGTGTGGAAACTTTTGAATCTCGTGGAAGAGGCTTGGACATGGTGCTTACAAACGATCAAGTAAACGAACAATTGCGCCGCTTTTACGAGGAGGTCCGTCAGCACGTTCCGGTACAGGCGTTTATTTTATTTGGCTCGTACGCGCGTGGTAATCCTCGCCCGTGGAGCGATATTGACGTAGCCGTCATCTCTCCTGCCTGGCAGGAAATGAGCCGCCAGGAACGGTTGACTTTGCTAGGACGTTGGGCGTGGAACGCTGGGACATTGTGGATTGAGGCTGTGGGGTATACGCCAGAAGAGTTCGCCCAGGCTGTTCCTGGCTCCTTTGTGGGTGACATTCGAGAGGAGGGCCTTGTTCTTCGGGATGGTAAAATCATAGGGAGGGTGGCACAGGTCTTTGATGGATGAGAAGGCTCTTCTGTTTCAGCGGTTGTACGATGCGGGAATTGTCCAAGAAGATGATTGGCCCTATTGGGAACTGTTAACATTACGTCGATTGCAACGCATGCTCGCTGTCCTTGAACAGCGTACTGTCCACATTGTTGTGGGCATGGAGGCTGTAGATGATGGCCACAATCAAGCAGCCATTCTCCGTTCCGCGGACGCGTTTGGTGTTCAAGAGATAGCCGTTATCACTGGCCGGGCCCCTTTTTCTCCTAGCGAACGGGTAACCCAGGGAGCGCATAAATGGCTCACCATCCAAAAGTATCCGGACGTGGGCACGGCAATGGAGCATTTGCGTGAGCGGGGGTATCGCATTTGGGCAAGTCGTTTGTCTTCGGACGCGATTCCGTTGGAAGAGGTGGATTTGAGCGTACCCGCCGCGTTCTTTTTCGGTAACGAGCATGCCGGGCTTTCTGAGGAGGCGTTGACGCATGCGGATGCCTCCTTTGTTATTCCAATGGTGGGGTTCGCCCAGAGCCTAAACGTCTCCGTTGCTGCGGCAGTGACTTTGTACCACACCACACGTCGGGCTCGCCAGACTCTGGGAGACGCGTATTTCTTATCTCCGGAACAGAAGCGGGCTCTAATGCGTCGTTGGTTGCGTATTGCTACCCCCGCGGTGCGTCGGGTGGCTGCTTTGGAAGAGCATGGGTAAGGTGTAAGTGAACGTTGGGCCTTGGTCATTGACGAATGCTTTTGTGCGTGGCCTCGTTTTCTCCACTTGCCAAGGTGTCTGCTACTCACGTGTTTCACCGTAAAAACACCGACTTCCAATAATTCATGTACTCAGTTCGGGAGGAGAGGAAACAATGGCCAGGTTTTCGGAAATTTACCAGAACGGTAAACCTGTGTTGTCCGTGGAGATTTTTCCCCCAAAAAAGCCTCGCGGGTGGGCTAATCTTTACTATGAACTTTATCACCTGACCCGTCATCATCCGGGGTTTGTATCTGTTACGTACGGCGCTGGTGGCAGCACCCGAGATCAGACATTGGAGTTGACGTACGAAATTCGCACACGATTTCACGTGACCGCGGTTCCTCACTTCACGTGTGTAGGCGCTACACCGGACAGCATTCGGGAATACTTGGACCGGGCCATTGCTTTGGGCGCGGAGAACATTGTCGCATTGCGGGGCGATCCTCCCAAGGGGGAAACGGAATTTAAGCCCGCTCCTGGGGGATGTCGGTACGCGTATCAACTGGTAGAATTCATCCGCTCATACACCGACCAATTGGACATTGCTGTGGCAGGTTATCCAGAGGGGCACGTGGAATGTCGTGACATGAAGAAAAATATTGAGTACTTGAAAATAAAAGTGGATGCGGGGGCAAATTTGGTTATTACTCAGTTATTCTACGACAATGCGGCTTTCTTCCGTTTTCGGGAGATGGCTGTTAAAGCCGGGATAAACGTGCCCATTGTTCCGGGTATTTTACCTATCATCAAATTCTCACAGGTTCAACGTATAACAAACCTGTGCGGAGCAAGCATCCCGGAACGGTTAACCAAGCGCCTCATTGTGTATCCGGATGGTTCTCCGGAACAGCGGGATGCAGGGGTGGAATACGCCATAGAACAAGCCCGTGAATTACTGGAAGCCGGGGTGCCAGGATTGCACGTGTTCACCTTGAACAACAGTCATGCGACGTCCAGGATGGTGGAAGCACTGGGCGAGTACTTCTAAAGGCCTTTAGGGCGCGGGGATGTGTGATTTGTCATTTCCGCGAAGTTGGGATATACTCTCCTCGAGAGGAGGAGATAAGGCGGCCGTGCAATGGCGCACGTCCGAAATCCGAGGATGGAGGCACATCATGGGAGTACCGGCGACGCTGCTAAAAAAGATGTACGTTTCTGGCAGTCTTCGCAATACCTCACAAGGGTTCCGCTTTACCCTGAAGAATCGAATTGCTCCGGCAACTATAATTCGCTTTGACGAAGTTCACGCAATGGGGCGTGCCTTTGGACCTGAGGAGATCTTCGTCCACATAGGTACAAAAACGTATCCAGCCAGCGAAATATCAGAACGGCGCAGCATTCGCTTTCGTGTCAATGATGTCATGGATGTGGAAGTAAAAGGCTTTCATTTACCGCCCGGTGAGCATATTCTCACGTGTCGTATTTACGTCCAAGAGGTGGGATGGCTACGAGTTCCCGTGGAAGATGTAGTATTGCCCACCCGAGAGAATGATCCTTCCTGGATCCCGGAACCTGTGGCTGTATAAAGCATTTGCCGGAATTGCTTAAAAATCGAGGTGTTTGGTGGAAAGCCAATGAACGGTGCGAGAGAGACCCCCTAGGGGGGCGCCGAAGGGGCAAGCCGCTACCTGGCGCCGGGTGCGGCGAATCTCTCAGGCAAAAGGATCGCACCGGGATGGCACCTCTGGAGAGTCGGCAATATGCCGCACCGAAGGGGCAAGCCGCATACGCGGCGTAACTCTCAGGTGAGTGGACAGAGGGCGAAATGGCGCGTGTCGCGCGCTGTTTCGCCCTTTTGTATTCTAATCCGAACTTAATGTTCTCTGTCATTTATCTACTGTCATAAACATCGCAAAGGAGCGTACGTATGAACAAGACGCGATTGTACGAAAAGCATGTGGCAATGGGCGGACGCATGATCGAGTTCGCCGGCTGGCTTTTGCCCGTTCAATATCCTACAGGCCCCATCGCAGAACATCATGCCGTGCGCACCGCGGCAGGCCTGTTTGATATTGACCACATGGGGCAATTCATGGTCCACGGACCAGATGCTCTCCCCTTTCTCCAACGGGTTATGACATGGGATATAGCTACCCTAGAGCCTGATGATGCTCACTATTCCCTCATGTGTTACGACGATGGAACGGTGGTCGACGATGTGTTCGTTTACCGTCGCGATGGCGACTACATGGTGGTAGTGAACGCAGCCAACCGTAAGAAGGACCTGCGCTGGATGGTGCAACAGGCTAAAGGGTTTGATGTTCAGGTTACTGACGTGTCGGATGAAACGTATATGTTAGCCCTTCAAGGCCCCAAGGCCGAAGAGATTCTGCAACGGGTTACCGATGTTGACCTTTCCCAGGTCAAGAGGTTTTCGGCTGTGGCAGCCCGTGTAGGGGGCATCTTAACGCTGATTGGCCGCACGGGTTATACCGGCGAAGATGGCTTTGAACTGTTCTTCAGCGCTGATGAAGCCGAACACATGTGGGATCTCCTCTTAGAGACCGGTAAGGAGGATGGCTTACTTCCTTGCGGCCTCGCGGCTCGAGATTCCCTGCGTTTCGAGGCTTGTTTCCCCCTGTACGGCCATGAAATTCACGCTGAGATTGATCCCATCAGTGCTCGGTTAGGATATTTCGTGCGTACGGAAAAAGGACCATTCCTGGGACGAAATGCGCTCCTTAAAATCCGGCTCGAAGGCCCTAAGCAGAAACTTGTTGGCCTGGAAATGCTTGACCGCGGGGTCCCACGTGAAGGATACCCGGTGCTCATTGGTGGCGAAGAACGTGGTCATGTGACCACAGGCATGAAATCCCCCACCCTGAACAAATTCCTGGCCCTGGCCTATGTGCCCACCGAGTACAGCAAAATCGGTACGGAGGTGGAGGTCCTGATTCACGGCAAACCCAAGAAGGCCGTAGTCGTAAAAACGCCCTTCTACGTACCCGTGTATCGGCGATAATGAACGCTGAATTGCAAACTATTCCATGGCATGTTCACAACCTTAACCCGGAAGGAGGATACCCATGAGCGACTACGTATTTATGGATGACCGTCGTTATGCCCGGTCCCACGAATGGGCCAAAGTTGAAGGGGATATTGCGACCGTGGGGATTTCCGATTATGCCCAGCACTCCCTCTCTGATGTCGTGTATGTGGAACTCCCCGAAGTTGGCGCTACGGTGGAGAAGGGCGAAGCCGTTGCGGTGGTGGAATCGGTGAAGGCTGCAGAGGATGTGTACGCGCCCCTGAGCGGGGAGATCGTGGAAGTGAATGAGGAATTGCCCGACAATCCCGAGTGGGTGAATGAAGACCCCTATGGGAAGGGGTGGTTCTTTAAGATTAAGATGAGCAATCCCGCGGAATACGACGAACTCCTTGATGTGGAAGCCTACAAGAAGGTCGTAGCCGAGGAAGAAGGGTAGGATTCAGAGGGCTGGCCCACGGGGTGGCAATTCCGCACATAGGGAAGCCCTTCATGCGCGATGGAGTCTGTGAAGGCTCCTGGTTGTTCACTATACCTTATTAATCGTTAGGCATCACTGAAGGAGGTATGCACATGGTCTATATCCCCAACACCGATGCAGAGCGCGCGGAGATGCTGCGCGTCATAGGTGTTGAGCGGGTTGAGGACTTGTTCCACGACGTGCCGGAACCGTACCGCTTCCCCAAACTCAACCTGCCCCGCCCCCTGTCCGAGGCGGAAGTGCTCGCAGAGTTGCGAGAGATGGCCGCGATGAACGTGGACGTGGACCAGGCGGCCAGTTTTCTGGGCGCGGGCGCGTATAACCACTTTGTCCCCAGCGTCGTGGACATGGTGATCTCCCGCTCGGAGTTTTACACCGCGTACACGCCCTACCAGCCCGAAGTTTCCCAGGGCGTGTTACAGGCGTTGTTTGAGTACCAGAGCATGATCTGCGCGCTCACGGAGATGGACGTGGCCAACAGCAGCCACTATGACGGCGCGACCGCGACCGCGGAGGCGGTCATCATGGCCTTGAACGTCCATCGCCGCAAGCGCAAACGGGTGGTGATCTCCCCCACTGTCCACCCCATGTACCGTCAGACCGTGTACACCTACACCCAGGGCATGAACCTGACCATTGTAGGGGAGGACACCCCGCGCCACGATTTGCAGGCTCTGGCTGACCTTATTGATGACGAAACATGCTGCATCATTGTCCAGAATCCGGACTTCCTGGGCCGCATGTTCAGTCCTGCGGAAATGCAGGCCCTGGCCGACGCGGCCCACGCGCACAAGGCCCTCTTTGTCGTGGTTGTGGACCCCATCTCCCTGGGCTTTATGGTGCCGCCGGGTCGTTACGACGCGGATATCGTCGTCGGTGAAGGTCAGAGCCTGGGGAACAACCCCCAGTTCGGTGGTCCGTACCTGGGCATCTTCGCGTTCAAAGAGCAGTATGTGCGCAAGAGCAGTGGGCGCCTGGTCGGTGAGACCGTGGACGCGGAGGGAAAGCGAGGGTACGTGATCACCCTCAGTACCCGGGAACAGCACATTCGACGGGAGAAGGCCACCTCCAACATATGCACCAACGAAGCCCTTGTTGCCATTGCGTCGGCGGTCTACCTGGCCACAATGGGGAAAGAAGGGCTGCGCAAGGTGGCCGAACTCAGTTACCACAAAGCCCACTACACGGCTCAACGCATTGCTCAGATCGAGGGCTTTGAAGTCCTGAGCACATGGCCCTTCTTCAAGGAATTTGTGGTGAAGTGCCCCGCGCCGGTGGAGGAGATCAACGATTACCTTATTGAGGAATGGGGGATCATTGGCGGATATGATCTCTCCAAGGATTACCCGGACATGGAGAACACCATGCTTCTCTGCGTGACCGAAATGAACTCCCGCCTGGAAATTGATGACCTCATCACCGCGCTGGAAGAAATCGCGGGCGGGGCACTGGAGTCTTCCGTCAAATTTTACCTACCGACCTAAAGATTAGACTACGCATTACGTTTCAGGAGGCGTCCTATGCGTGGACCTGAGCCGACGATTTATGAAATTTCGTCCCCGGGGCGTCGGGGATTTACCTTGCCAGAGTTGGACGTGCCGGAGACAGAAATCCCCGCGGAGTTCGTGCGCGACCGACTCCTCTTGCCCGAGGTGGCCGAGGTGGATGTGGTGCGCCATTATGTGCGCCTTTCTCAGAAGAACTTCGGTGTGGACCTGGGCTTTTACCCTCTGGGCTCCTGTACAATGAAGTACAACCCGAAAGTGAACGAAGTGGCCGCGCGGTTGCCTGGATTCGCTCGCATCCATCCCTTGCAGGATCCAGAAATCGTGCAGGGCGCAATGCAGTTGATGTACGAACTCCAGCAATACCTGGCTGAGATTACCGGCTTCGCGGCCACTTCCTTGCAACCCGCCGCGGGCGCCCACGGCGAGTTGACCGGCATCCTGATGATGCGCAAGGCCATCCATGAAGGCCGGGGTGAACCCCATCGCACCAAAGTCCTGGTGCCGGACAGCGCGCATGGTACCAACCCCGCGACCACCACAATGAGTGGTCTCCAGGTGGTGGAGATTCCCAGTGATGAGCGGGGCAACGTGGACCTGAATGAACTCAAAAAGCACCTGGACGACACGGTGCTGGGGTTCATGCTTACCAACCCTAACACCCTGGGCCTTTTCGACGAGAACTTGTTGGAACTCACGCGACTCATCCACGAGGCCGGCGGGCTCATGTACGGCGACGGTGCAAACTTGAACGCGCTGTTGGGTATTGCCAAGCCCGGCGAATTGGGCTTCGATGTCATGCATATTAACCTGCACAAGACCTTCAGCACGCCTCACGGTGGCGGTGGGCCTGGCTCCGGCCCTGTGGTGTGCACCGAAGAACTGGCTCCTTACTTGCCTGGTCCCATCGTTGACACCGAGGAACATGACGATCATGTCCATTATGTGTGGAAGATGCCCGAGCGGAGCATTGGCCGGGTGCGTGCGTTCTGGGGGAACTTTGGTGTTATGATCAAGGCGTACACGTACATCCGCATGTTGGGCGCGGAGGGCCTGCGCGCGGTCGCGGAGAACGCGGTTCTCAATGCCAATTACCTGCAAGCCCTGATCAAGGATGTCTACCCCGTGCCGTACGGCTTCCGCACCTGCATGCATGAATTTGTGGCCCAGGGCAAGATCGAGGGAGCCCCAGACGTGCACGCGCTGGACATTGCCAAGCGCCTCATCGATTACGGCTTCCATCCGCCCACGATGTACTTCCCCCTCATCGTGGCTGAGGCGCTAATGATTGAGCCCACAGAAACGGAGAGCAAGCAAACACTGGACGCGTTTGCGGACGCGTTGAAGAGGATCGCCGAGGAAGCCCGAACAGACCCCGAAATGCTGAAGACCGCGCCGCACGAGGCGCCGGTGCGTCGCCTGGATGAAGTGCGGGCCGCGCGGCATCCCAAGTTGAAGGACGTCCCGGGAATGTAGTCAGGGATATGACGGGATCGCGTGTGGGGATGACGTTGGGCGATGTCGTCCCCACACGCGAGGTTAGATTCATTCCTCCAGGATGAGTTCCCGCACTGCCTGGGTCAGATGGCCGAACTCCGGAGAGGCCATCATGTCCAGCGTGCGGGGCCGGGGCAAATCGACGACAACTTCCCCCGCGATCCGCCCCGGCCGGGGCGTCATCACCAACACCCGGTCGGAGATGAACACAGCCTCGGTAATGCTGTGGGTCACCATCAGCGCGGTTTGGCGCCGGTGGGCCCAAATGCGCAAAAGTTCCAGGTTCATGCGTTCTCGGGTCAGCGCGTCCAGCGCGCCGAAGGGTTCATCCAGGAGAAGAAGGCGTGGGTCGTACACCAGGGCCCGGGCCAGCGCGACTCGTTGCTGCATGCCTCCAGAGAGTTGGCGAGGGTACGCACGTTCAAACCCCCGAAGTCCGACCAGAGCAATGTACTCCCTTGCCCGATGGTCTGCCTCCTCCCGGGGCACCCCCAGAATTTCCAGGGGCAGTCGAATGTTGGCCAGCACGGTGCGCCAGGGCATTAAATTCGCGTGCTGAAACACCATGCCCACGTCCCGGCGCGGTCCGCGCAATGCACGGCCATCCACGTACACTTCGCCGTGGGTTGGGCGGACCAGGCCCGCAACAATGCGCAATAAGGTGGACTTCCCACAGCCAGATGGCCCCACCAGCGTGACAAATTCTCCCTCTTGGGCGCTTAAGTGAACCTCCCTCAACGCCCATACTGGTGGATCATCCGTGAAGCGATGGCTTAGACCGCGAATCTCCAGAAAGGTCCTCACAACCGTGTCCCCTTCCCCTGACCCCTATGTCCCCAGGGAGGATTTTTCTAAAACCCGGCACGTTTAACGAAATCATTCGTCGCAATACCTGTAACATCCACGTGTGTTTCTAGCAGTCCCATCTCCCGCAGGAATTGTTCAGCAGTAGCCCACGTGTCCAGGTCCGTATGTCCTAACTTGTGACCAGCCTTAGGCGTCCACAGGGTCAGAGAAGCATCGAATATCGCGCGGCTTACCTTTTCCTGTTCCCCGCCTGCCTCAGGCACATGTTTCAACGCGATCTGAAAGGCTTCGTCCGGGTGGTCCAGGGTGTACTGGATGCCCCGGAGGATGGCCCGAGTCATGCTTGTGACCAAATCTGGGTCCTCACGCAGGAGAGTTTCGCTGGTGACCAGACCGTTGGATGGTAGGTTCACGTAATCGGCCACCGGGAAAACGACCACCTCCTTGCCGGCCAGGCGCAACCGCACAGGACCGTTGACAATGTAATCCATAGCCGCGTCCACCTTGCCCTCGCTGACTGCTGCGGCCTGCGTGAAGCCAATGCTCTCCACCTTCACTTTGCTTTCGTCTATGCCTGTTGCATACACAATCGCCTTCCACCCAATGTAGGTGGCCCCGAAGGGGCCTGGAACGCCCAGGGTTTTTCCTTCCACATCCTTGGGGGAGGTAATGCCCTTGTCCTTCAGTGCGAACATGCCGACGGGAAACTGGCTATACCATTGGGCGACGTAGGTCACCGGTAATCCGCGCGCCCGACCGAGGATGACTTCTTCCCCTGACGCGATAACAAAGGGAATTTCTCCCGCGGCCACGAGTTTCAGGAAGTCGGTCTCAAATCCATGGCGGAATTCCACCTCCAATCCTTCATCCGCGAAGAAGCCCTTGTCCTGGGCCACATAAAAGGGCGCGAATTGAACACTGGGGATGTAACCTAGAGCGAGAACAACGTGACGAGGGGTATTTTGAGGGGTTGGAGATGCGGCCGGTGCACAGCCGATGAGTAAAGCCAGCATGAGTGTGATGAGGATGCTTGTGTACACGTACTTCATTGGTTGGTTTCCTCCTTTGTCTTATAAAGATCGTTTGGCACCTTAGTGATAGACTTCCCCTGGATTTCTCAGCCCTTTTGGGGGGATTTAATCGCCCTCCCATGTGATTACGCGGCGTTCCAACCACCCCACAAAGGTATACAGGGCAACAGCGATAACGACCAGTACCCCTAAGGTCACGAAAAGTAAAGCGGTGTCCAGTGTTCCTCGGGACGTGAGGTTGATAAGAAAACCCAGGCCCTGGTCCGCGGCCACAAATTCACCTACCACCGCGCCGATGACTGAGAGTGCTGTACCAATTTTGAGACCACCGAAAAGGATGGGTAATGCCGCAGGAATCTCCAGTTTGGTGAAGATCTGCCACCGGCTCGCGTTCAACACTCTCATCAAGTCCATCAATTCCTGCTCTACGGAGCGAAAACCTACCATGGTGTTTACCAGGACAGGGAAGAAAAGCGTGAGGGCGGCTACCAATACTTTGGACAGCAATCCCGATCCTGCCCAGAGAATAATTAACGGCGCGATGGCCACCACCGGTACGGCCTGAGCCGCGACCACGTAAGGGCCCACCAGTTGTTCTAAAATAGGGCACTTGGCCAGAAGATACCCCAAAACAGTGGCTACCAGGAGTCCCAGGCCCAGACCGCCGCTGATTTCCAACAGCGTTACGCGAGTATGACGCCAGAGTGTGCCGTCAGCCAGCGCGATGAGGAACTTATGCCACACGTGAGCAGGAGACGGAAGGATATAGGGTGGGTATTGCTGCCAGCGAACCAGGCCCTCCCAGGCCAGGATAAATAGCCCAAAACCTGCGAGCGTTAATAGAACGCGCGTCGTGGTAGAGATTACCCCTTTTGGCGCAGGCCACTCTTCGGCTGTAGTCGTCCACTTTCGCCAAGTATCTAGCCAACGAAGCATTAGTTTCTCCTAAAACACACAATGCCCCGAAGGACATCTCTCCTCCGGGGCATGCGCGAACGTTTGGGCTCCCGACGGTCATCCAACATAAAAACGCCCCGCGGATGACCGTCGGGGCGTTACGCGCGAAATTCCTCGCTTCGGTGGTGTAGACCACCAAAGCCCTTGTCACGTGTTGCGACCTTCTCCCATCCGGACTATACCGTCGGCCCCGGAATTCCACCGGGTCTGCTGACACCTCGGTGCCGTCTGGGGACGGCTTGGTCCATGTCTTTGGGATGACATGGACCCCAAGGCCGCTCGCGGGCTTTTACCGCCGGTCGGGAATTGCCCTACCAAGGTAGGGCTCACCCTGCCCCGAAGGTCGTCCTCTTATTCACTTGTTCCTACTTGCGTGGTGGATCTTACCACGCATTTGCCGGCCGAGCAAACCCTTCCTTTTTTCTGGTCCGAGCATCCGGGCCGTTGCGGGATTCTGGCACGTGATGAGTTAACGGCCATACACGCCAACTATCTGTCCTTGGGCTTTAATGTGTCCTTCCATCGCCTTTCGAAGTGCCTGGATGGATGTGCCGCCCGGACGGTCCAGGTATGTGTCTAACGCGTAAAGCGTGAATACGTAATGATGGGGTTTGCCCGGTGGCGGGCATGGTCCGCGGTATCCAATAAGGCGGAAGTCGTTGATCCCCTGAATGCCCAGTCCTTTGGGGCGGGGTTCTTCTTTGGGTACACCTTCGGGCAAACCTGTTAAGTTCCCTGGAATGTCAAAGATAACCCAATGGACAAACGTACCTCCTGGTGCGTCCGGGTCCTCTACAGTGAGTGCAAAACTCTTAATCCCGTGCGGAACCCCTGACCACGTTAAGGGAGGCGAAATGTCCTCTCCCTCGCACGTGTACCGCTCCGGAATAGTGCCGCCATCTTCAAACGCGGCGCTCTTCAGCGTCAGTGTGGCCACCGGTTCTTTCTGCCCGATGCCTCCACACGCGCTTATGAGAAGCGCTACAGCCAGGACCACGATAACAAGGACGCTTCGTCGCATAGGTTCACCTGGTTATTCTGTGTTGTGTTTCCCTACGTTTATTTTCCTGTAACCATGTATTCAGGTACAGGTTCACCCAGGATCTCCCGCGCCAACTCCCGGTATCCTTTGTCTTCTAGTTCTGCAAGGAAGCGTTCTGCCTCCATTGCTGCGGCTGCACCCTGGCCTACGGAAGTTGATACCTGACGGTAGCGATGGTCCGCGGCTTCGCCCGCAGCGAACACGCCAGGGACGCTGGTATGCTGATATTTGTTGATGGTGATGTAGCCGCGTTCATCCATGGCCAGTTGGCCCCGGAAGATACCCGTGTTCGGGTCGTGACCAATGAACACAAATACACCATCGGTGGGGAATTCCGTTACTTCCCCTGTCACCCGATTGCGCAGGCGGACACCTGTAACCTTCATGCCATCGCCAAGAATTTCTTCTACTACGGTGTTCCAGATGAACTTCATCTTCTCGTTCTTGAACGCGCGTTGCTGGAGAATCTTGCTGGCCCGCAGTTGGTCTCGGCGGTGGACTACGTAGACTTCGCTAGCATAGCGGGTAAGGAAGAGCCCCTCTTCCATCGCGCTGTCACCGCCGCCTACGACAATGACCCGCTTGCCCGTGAAGAAGAAGCCATCGCACGTGGCACAATAACTTACCCCACGACCGGTGTACTCCGCTTCCCCGGGAACCTGCAACTTGCGGGCTGTCGCTCCCGTGGCCACAATGACCGTCTTTGCCTGGTACTCTTCCCCTGTTTCAGAGGTGACAACGAAAGGCCAGCGCTTGAAATTCACCGCGGTAATGTACTCATACACTACCCGTGTACCGAACTTTTCAGCCTGTTTTTGAAAGCGTTCCACTAATTCTGCCCCGGACACACCATCTGGAAAGCCGGGGTAATTTTCGACCTCGTACGTAAGACTCACCTGGCCGCCAATTTCGTGTCCGGTAAAGAGTAGCGGATCCAGGCTGGCCCGTGCTGTGTAGATTCCCGCGGTCCACCCCGCGGGCCCACTTCCAATGATAATGACATTTTCGATTTTATCGCTCATGCCTTGCCTCCTTTATCTTACGCTCTATGGATTCGAGGTATCGGTTGAGCCCGTTGTGCTCAGACACGCATTTTGTTAGATGCAAGAATGCCCAAAACGTTTCGTTTTTCAGGCCAAATCACCCCAATAATGGAGCACAATCGACGCGATAACGACTCCAGCCGTCTCTGAACGCAGGGTCCTGGGGCCGAGGTGAACAATAGTAGCCGAATGGGCCTGGGCGCGCTCTACTTCCTCCAACGTGAATCCCCCTTCTGGGCCGATGAGCAAAGCTACGCGTTCAGGGGGCTCCTGGCGGGTTCGGATAACGTCTCTTAGGCGAGGTATTTCCTCACCCACATGCGCGAGGAAAATCTCATGGTATTGGGAAAGTTCTGGAATAACTTGCGAGAATTCCCGAATGTCTCCTAATTCCGGTACTCGTGCGCGACCGCTCTGCTCGGTGGCCTCCACAAGGATGCGTTCCCATCGGGCGCGCTTTTCATAGCGCCGGACAACGGTGCGCGCGGTGATCATAGGCACAAACCGACTTATACCCACTTCTGTTCCCTTTTGCAGCACCCAATCCATCCGTTCTCCCTTTATCAGGGATTGATATAATGTCACGTGAAGGGGTGGATCTGCCTTTCCCTTTTCTCGTCCTACAATTGTTCCTTGTACTGCCCGTGGTGATACTTGGTTTAAACGGACCGTGTAGACCCATCCGCTGTTGTCGAAAACAAAGACAGCGGCTCCTGGTTCCAGGCGTAACACTCGGGCGATTTGCCGGCTCTGTTCCGGCGAAAACCGGACGTGTGTTCCCCGGATGGATTCAGGCGGGACGAAAAATCTCATTTGCGCACCCACAGACCGACCCAGTCTCCCTCTCGAATGCGTTTTGTAATGTGTCCACCGCGAGCACTGACCGCGAGCATGATGTCTGTTTCGCGGGCTTCGGTAATGCCGGAAAGAAGAAGGTGCCCTCCCTCATCTACTGTACGCCACAAACCTTGATCCAGCAGGTTCAATATAACATGGGGCAATATGTTTACGATAACCAAATCAAAGGTCTCATCTGTAGGGAAGGAGCCCTCACGCACCTCGACGTGCTCTTCCACTTGATTTTCTAAAACGTTTTTGCGCGCCGCGGTAACGGCCTGGGGATCAATATCCGTGGCTACTACGTGCCTTGCGCCTAAAAGGGCTGCTGCGATAGCGAGGATCCCCGACCCTGTGCCAACATCCAGAACTCGCATTCCGGGCTGCAGGGCCTCTTCCAGGAGTTGCAGGGCCAGGCGTGTGGTAGGGTGCAAACCCGTTCCAAAGGCCAATCCCGGATCCAGGCGGATAATAATGGCCTCCTTTTCGACCGCGGGCGGGGTTTCCCATACAGGCAGGATGACCAATCTGCGGCCGACACGAAGGGGGCGATAATGTTTTTTCCACGCGTTGGCCCAATCTTCTTCGTCAATAACTTGGATGTGCGGCGGAGGGACTGGTCGAATGAGGTTTAAATGCCCTAAGGCGACTTCAATACGGCGTGCTCGTTCCCAGCCTTCAGGAGATTCCGGGATGTACGTGCGAACAATGGCCTGGAGGTGATCTACGTCGCCAATGGGGTCAAACCCTTCGATTTCTATGACGGCTGACGTGTGGCCCTCTTGCCCTGGGTTGAATCGGTTAAACACTTCACTCACCGCTTCTGCGACTTCCGGGTCTACGGTGACGCTTATCTCTATCCAGCGCATGAGGAATTTCCCTCCTTTCACAATAATAGTACAATTCTCCTAAGAGCCTGACAAGTATCTCAGGATGAAGAAGAGTTAGCCGCTTCACGGTAAAGCGCTGGGAGATTGCCTCCCCTTTTCCTGTGTTCGGTTCGTTGCACGGCGCGGTTTTTCTCCGTTGGTGCCGTATAGCCTTTCTCGCGTTGCCAGAGTAAGTGAGGATGGCAGTCTTCTGGTAACGGCACACGTGGCTCTGGTTCAACGAGAGATTCATAATGAGAGGTATCCCATGGAAGAGTATAGGTTTTGTCCCCGTTGTGGGCACGCTTTGGAATTCAAACAAATGGGCGATCGGGTACGGCCGGTGTGCCCTAAATGCGGCTTTGTCTTCTATGTGAACCCCACCCCCGCGGCAGGCACGCTGGTGGAGGATGATGGGCATGTCCTTCTAATCAGGCGTGCTGTGAGCCCGCGTAAGGGGTATTGGGCATTTCCTGCCGGGTACATGGAAGCCGATGAGAGCGCGGAAGAGGCTGCTATCCGGGAAACCAAAGAGGAGACGGGACTGGATGTGGCCTTAGACGCGCTGCTGGATGTGTATTCCTTCGAGGATGCTACCCACCAACGTGGGGTCCTCATTCTCTACCGTGCTCACGTGGTCGGTGGAACGCTCCAGCCCGGAGATGATGCCGAGGATGCCCGGTGGTTCGCTCCCCACGAATTACCTCCTGATGAGGAAATCGCATTTGACACACACCGTCGCGCCTTGCGGGAGTGGTTGCGTACTCGGGCTGTCGTGTACAGAGAAGCCGGCCCGGCGGACATGGCCGAGGTAGGCCGATTAATAGAAGAGTACAATCAACCGCGATGGGATTTGGAGGCCTATCTCCATGATCCAGCGCGCACGGTTCTTGTTGCTAAGGATCGGGGTAAGGTCGTGGGGTATTGTGGCCTTCACGTGCTTCCTGACCGGTCTGAGGCCCTTATTCCCCATGTGTTTGTGTTGCCGAACCGGCGACGGTGGGGGATTGGAAGTCACCTCATTCGGTGGGCTCTAAATGTGGCACGGAAATCCGAAGTCCGTACCGTGACCACGGAGATTACTGCGGGAAATGTTGGTATAGTCGTGTACTTGAAGTTGGGTTTTGAGGTGTGCGGTCTCATCACCCGGCCTACAGAGGGCCACCACCGAGAACCGCACTTGCTTCTGTGTTATGAAATGGGTGAAGCGTGAAAATTGCTGCAATAGTACTGGCGGCCGGAGGGGGCCGGCGCTTTCACGGTCCCAAACAATTGGCTTTATGGCGTGGCAAGCCACTGCTTTTCCACGTGCTGGACGCGCTGCGCGATGCTCACGTCTGTTGTGTGCGCGTAGTGGTTGGGGCCTACGTTGATCAGATTCTGCCCGCGGTGGAAGCGTGGCTACACGCCCATGCACCCGCTGAATCCGATTGGGCCGTTGTGCTGAACCCGTACTGGCATAGGGGGTTGAGTACAAGTATACACGCTGGTTTAGCATCCGTACGAGAGGTTGATGCTGCTCTTTTTCCTCTGGCCGACCAACCGCGAGTCACCACGGATCTTTTCAACACGCTCATTGCTACGTACGAACGGACACGTGCCCTTATTGTTGCCCCGCGCTATGGCGGACATCCGGGCACGCCCGTCTTGTTTGACGCTCGTCTTTTTCCCGCCCTCCAGACGTTACAAGGAGATGTGGGAGGGCGGGTTTTGATTCGGCGTTATCCCCAGTGGGTTACCTGGGTTGACTGGCCAGATGATTGGGCGGGGTGGGATGTCGATGTTCCCCAGGATTTATTCTTGCATAGCGCTTAGTTTGTCCTCGATTTCCTTAAGTCGCTGTAGGAGCTTCTCCTTTTCTGCCTGTAGTTTTTCAACATCCTCTTCGGATAGCATATCGGGTTGTTTTTGGACACGAGCGTCCGTGACGATGACCTGCATGTGGTAAACCCATATGAGGAAGGCCGTTAGGGCAGGACCCGAAGCATTTACTATCTCGCCCCAAAGTTTCTGTGATTCCACTCCGAGGATCCAGAGCCAGACTTGTTGGGCGACTCTTGATAAGTCCACGATAACGATCAGGCCAGCCACCAACGCGAACCCATACAGGTACACGCGTCTGAGCAGCGATGTCCGTTCTCTAAGGCCTACATGCGGCAAGTGAATCCACTGTTGGGCTTGGCGCCAATGCCAGAACCATGTGGGGAGCCCCACTACACTAAGAGCAATGCCTGTCGCGAGCGGTTTATGCCACCACTCTGTCGTGAGCGAGTAAGACGCGGTTTCCCAGAGTAATGCTCGGGTGAGTACACGTACTATATTCACTATTCCCAACCAGGCAACGGACAAGCCCACAGCGGACGCGATGTATATGTACAGGCGTTCCACAAGTGATGGGTATTCCTTTGGAGGGTGCTGTTCAGGGAGGATCTGGCCGCGGTATCCTAGCCACACAACTAAGCCAACGGGAAGGGCGCTCAATGCAAGGCTAAGAGAGGGCCACCATTCTTCCCGAGGCCCGCGCATGGATCCAAACAGCCACAACAATCCTTGTCGGAAGAGGTATGCAAGGGCCACGAGAAACACAGATAATCCCAGAGCAACCCCGACATAATAGTATGCTTGACGTAACAGCGACTCTCGTTCGGCTGCTGGCGCTGAAGCCCGACTCCATTGCGCCTCCCAGAACCAGCCGACGCGCCAGAGGAGCAATCCTGTCAAAAGCGTTGCCAGGTGTTTCGCGAGGGGAACAGCCCACCACGGACCAAGAAACGTCGGTAACCCCGGCAATGCCACGGGGGGAAGCAAGGCAAAGTATCCCATTTGCAGTACACCTATAGCGCCTCGAATGCTCAGGTATAGTCCACTGATCCCCACCAGGAATATGTACAGGCGACGCCAAATCGCTGCCCAACCCACTTCCTGTCCGAAGTCGTGATCCTGGCGAATGATGATTATTCCGTACTCAAGGAGGAGCAGGCCGCCTAAGAGCACGGTCACCATTTCCAGAAGATGCAGTTCCCACACAGTGAGGTCGTCGATTTTAGAGCCCAGGGCCGGGCTCAGCACGGTTTGCAGTAATTGATATAAGGAGGAGGCCGTCAGGATAGTACCCAATGTGAGGATAGCATATGTGTATAACTTACGAAGGGCAGCCCGGCGTTCTTCTTCCTCGCGTACAAGTCGTGCCATCCACCAGGCATGGCCCACGTGGAGGGGGAATGTTACCACGAGGACCCCTGCCCATAGGGCAAAATCTTCCACCTCAAAACCGAATTGAAACAGGTGGCGAAGCAAAATCTGGACCAGGTTGATGAGGCCTGCTATAACCCCGATTAAACTCGCGTAGGCCATAACGTAGATGTATACTCGCTGGACATTGCGCATTAGTCACCTCCCTGAGGTGTCGAGTTGTCGTTACCAGCCGAGGGGTGCGGAGGAACAGGTATAGGAATGGCCTCAAATTCCGGATATATGCCCGGCAGTTCTTGCGTGAGTCGCCATTGTCCATTTTGCCGTGTAAGACGTATTCGTCTTACTTCCACGTGAATCCGTTGTCCTAGGAGGGGTTCAGGGTGTTCCCGGACGATGTATATCGGCACATAGGCTGTTTCTCCTTCCACGACCGCCGTACCGATTCGCAGTTCACCCGTTCGTGTGAATTCAACGTGAAGGTGCACAATTTTAGGGCGCTGATCTCCATAAGGGGGTGTGGCAAAGTAGGATAAGAACCGGTCAACGTCATCGTACAATGCTGCGACGTACGCATTATACACCACGTTTTCCGGTTTTGATTCGTCGGCTCGATACTGCCATTGATGAGGCCTGGCGTTTGAACGAAGCGCCACCACGGCACCGGCCACTAGGACCAGAATGACGATGGCGCTCAGTATGGTCCAAAATACTCGATCTTCTCGCATAGTGCCGCCTCCTTTGACGGGTAAAACTAATCTTCCCTAAAGTTTTCTCCCCCACTTTCAGGTGTCCACACCCACGTGCCCCCAGGCGCGTGTACTGTGATACAATTTTCTTGCACAGATATGGGATGGTGCTCTTGTTGTAAGGATGTAACGCCGCCTACAAAATGGACGATAACCTCCTCGTAAGGCCAGTAACCATTGTGTTGGACTGTCCACGTCCATTTTACACGAGAGTCGTGCGGTGTCACTTGAAAGATGTCTAAGTGATACTCCCCCTCCTTGTACGCCCATCCTTCTCCAGCATCAGTGTAAAGAATCGAGGTTGTTTCCTCTCCTCCCGGGGGATAGATATATAGGTGAAGACGTTGCCAGTCAAATTGGTCAACATTGAAAACAGGCTCCCACATGGGCAAAACCGTACCAGCCTTCACGAATAGAGGAATGCGAGATAGGGGGGCGGCAATACGTACGGATTGTCCTCCAACGTAGCGAATTCCTGTCCAGAAGTCGTACCATTCTCCCGGCGGGAGGACAAGATCGCGCTCTCGAGATCCTTCTTCAAGAATAGGTGCCACTAAAAGATGGTCCCCGACCATGAACATATCCTCTTTAGACCAGAGCGAGGGGATGTCGGGGTGGCCCCACCACACAGGGCGTACTACTGGCCATCCTCGAGTGTGAGATTCCCATGCCAGCGTGTACAGATAAGGTAGGAGGCGATACCGTAAGCGAATCGTTTCTCTGTTGATGTCCAGATACGGTTGCCCAAAGGACCAAGGCTCCTGATCCGGTGTTCCTATGGCCGTATGTGTGCGGAAGAAGGGAAAGAAGGCAGCCATTTGAAGCCAGCGCGTGTACAATTCCGCGGAAGGGGCTCCCAAGAATCCTCCCACATCTGGCCCAGTAAAGGAGATACCACTCATTCCCAGGCCAATGACTTGCGGAATCGTCATGGCCAGGGATGGCCAATCGCTGTATGTGTCGCCCGTCCAATGCCACGCGTAGCGCTGTAACCCCGCCCACCCGGCTCGGGAGATGACCATGTGACGCCGATTAGGGTCCAGCGCGCGTAAACCCTCATAACTGGCCCGGGCCATAAGCAATCCATAGAGATTGTGTGCTTCCTGGTGGTTTCCCCCTCGTCCCTCCAGATAATGTCGAGTGGCCAGAGGAAAGGTGGGATCACCCCACGAGACGAACGTTGCCGGTTCGTTCATGTCGTTCCAGAAACCTGCAATGCCCACATCCAGAAGCGTGCGGTACTGTTCTCCCCACCACTGTCGGGCTTTGGGCTGGGTGAAGTCGGGGAACGCACACCAGCCCGGCCATACGGGTGCGCGTAGCAAAGAGCCATCCGGTAGTTTACAGTACACCTTTTGATCACGTCCATCCGTGAAGACGGAGTATTGGTCATCTACTTTTATCCCCGGATCCACGATGGTGATGAGTCGGATACCCTTTTCCCGCAAATCCTGGGCTAATCCCTGGGGGTCAGGAAACCGTTCTAAATCCCAGGTGAACACCCGGTAGCCGTCCATGTAATGGATGTCCAGGTGAATAACGTCCACGGGGATGTCAAGGCGTTTAAATGTATCAGCAATCTCCCGTACCCGGGTTTCTGGATAGTAGGAATACCGTGATTGGTGGTAACCCAACGCCCACAAAGGGGGCAAGGGAGGACGCCCTGTGAGATCGGTGTATCGTTCCATAAGGGTTGGCGGCGAGCCGACTATAACGTAATAGCGTAGCATCCCGCCGTTGAATGTGTGTTCGGCCATGTCCGGATGATGGTGGCCCAGGTCGAACGTGGCATAATAAGGGTTCTCGTAGAAGACTAAGTACTGGCCTGCCGTGTGGAGCCCTATATACACGGGGATATTCAAGTAAATTGGGTCATCACCAGGGTGGTAACCTGCGGGATCACGATTCCACAGGGTGAAAACATGCCCGCGTCGGTTTAAGGGCGTTGTTTTCTCCCCGAGCCCTATGAGCACTTCCCCCTTGCGCAATCGGGCTCTATCGCGAACTCGTTCCCCCGCGCGCTGGGGCGGTAATGTTTCGCGCAGCAAGTGCCCGGCGTTGTCGTAGAAGAGAAGGGCGCCATCGGGATGTAGGATAATTTGCATATACTCGGTTCGTATTCGCCAACCAGCATTCTCGGGTTCTACTTGAATTTTGACCTCCGGCCAACGATCTCGAGCACGCGCGTAAGGGACAGGCGGCGTTGCTGGTAGCCAGGAGACGCACACCATGTCTGCCGTGAGGAAATGGATGTCCAAATTGCCACGCTCCAAGTGCACGCGGACTCCTCGTGCATGTGGCGTGATGCGGGTAATGGTACCCCATGAGGTCCAGGAGGTGGTTTCGGTCTTGTGGACCCACTTTCGATCCACTCGCTCTCGCATTAAAGTATATCGTAGGGCATTGAATGTGGGCCCCAATCCTACCCAGCGGAGCGCCCACAGGGCCTTTCGCAGCGTTTCTGGGATCATGCAACTCCTCCCTTTAGGTGTAGTTACGCACCACTACCTCGGCAACCGGGCCGCGTCCCTCTCCATTGGCGTTAATGCTGCGACGGGCCCACACTTGCTGAATATCAAAGTCCCGGTAGAGTTCGCGTACCCATGGGGTATCACTGTTGGACAGCATAAAAAGCACTCCCCGCCGATCTAAAATCCGACACACTTCGGCAAGACGGCGTTGATCTCCCGGGCCAAACCCATCTTTCGTGTATGCAGTGAAGTTGGCTGTGCTGGAAAGTGGCACATAAGGAGGATCTAAATACACGAAATCCCCTGGCTGGGCGCGTTGCAATGCGCGTTCAAAGGGTTCAACAGTTAACTCCTGGGCGTAAGCGCGGAGCACACGGGCCGCTTGGTGTAACGCTTCGGGGATGTAAAGCGCGGGTTTCTTATACCGGCCCCAGGGGACGTTGAAGTGACCACGCCGGTTTGTGCGGTATAACCCGTTGTACGCTGTCTTGTTCAGGAAATAGAACCTCACGGCACGGCGAAGAGGAGACCATTGGGCAAATTCCGGGGTGCGATCTGCATTACGCCAGCGATAGTACATTTCCTTACGGTGTTCCTCGTCGTAATGGGTGTATTCTTCTGCCAGGGCGCGCACTTCCGCCAGGAATGCCTCGGTGTGATCCCGTAGAACCCGGTAGAAGTTGATGAGTTCTTCGTTCAGGTCAGATAAGAAGGACGGTGCTTTACGGAGGGGGGCCAGGTAGAAAAAAACTGCTCCACCACCCAGAAATGGCTCGTGATATTGTTTGAAGTCGGATGGGAACAGGGGGATAAGGGCGTTGAGAAGTTGAGATTTCCCGCCTGCCCATTTGATTACGGGTGTGGTGGGGGCCGGCGGGGGCGGTTCGGGTCGGGATGTGGTCTCGACCTCTTCTCGCGCGTTTGTCAGTCGCATTGGGCCCCCTGGTTGTGGATCTGGTGGTGGATTACAGTGCTGTGTAGAATAGATTATACTTCAAGTTGGGTGGGGTGTCACGTTTTCGTGGGCTCGTCCTCGGCGAAGGAGGTACCTTGGGATGGCTAAGTGGCGCGTGGGGACGTCGGGATGGGTGTACCCTCATTGGAGAGGTGTTTTTTACCCGCACGACCTTCCCCAACGGGAGTGGTTCGCGTATTATGCCCGCTATTTTGATACGGTGGAGATTAACAACACCTTCTATCGCCTCCCATCGGAGGAGACTTTTGATATGTGGCGTACACAAGCCCCGGCGGGATTTGTGTACGCGGTAAAGGCCAATCGCTACATTACCCATATTCGACGTTTGCGCGACTGTGCAGAACCCCTGGAGCGATTCCTGGCCCGAGTACGGCGGTTAGGCACGGCCCTGGGGCCTATTTTGTATCAACTTCCCCCTCGTTGGAAGCCCAATCTAGATCGCCTATCTTCATTCCTCGCTCTACTTCCCACAGGTTTAATACACGTGATGGAATTCCGCGATCCGCGTTGGTTCATCCCTGAGGTGTTCGATTTGTTACAGAAACATGGGGTGGGATTTTGTATTTACCACATGCCCGAACAGGAAACGCCGTTGGCCGTGACTGCCGATACTGTGTACATTCGTTTTCACGGCACAGGTGTGTTGTACGGCGGCAGTTATCCGGATGAGAACCTCCTCCTGTGGACCCGGCGTATTCGGGCATGGATTCAGCAAGGATATCATGTGTACGTGTATTTCAACAATGACGCATATGGGCACGCTGTCCGTAACGCCCTCACGTTGAAGAATATGTTAAGCAATGCATTTCTGTAGACTGGTCAAGCGTTGCCGGTTTACAGGGTTACGGGTCTTTCCTCCTGCGGCGGGATGAGGGCATCTGCCAAGACTTGCACTACGTGTACTCCCTCCCGTTCGCTCAAATCTGCAATCTGATGGCGGCAAGAGGTCCCATCTGCAACCACAATCGCGTCCTCTGGTGCCTCGCGCAGCGCGGGCAACAGCCGGTCTTCAGCAATCTTCAAACTCAAGTCGAAATGCTCCATTTCATAGCCAAAACTACCGGCCATGCCGCAACAGCCCGCATCAATTTCGTGCACCTCAAATCCAGCGGCGCGAAGGAGATCCAGAGTGGGGCGAGTACCTACTATGGCTTTTTGATGACAATGACCGTGTACGTATACCGGCCGATTGGGCGGATTAAAGCGCAGCGCGTCGGGTTCCCGACTCAAAAGTTCCGCTAAAAATTCGTCGATAGTTATACATTGTTGGGCTACAATTTGTGCATCTTCGCCGGGTACCAGGTCTGGGTACTCGTCTTTCATCGTGAGGATGCAGGACGGCTCCACCCCAATGATGGGAATTCCCTGTCGCGCGTAGGGGGCCAGCAAGCGTACGTTGTGTTCGGCGTTTTTCTTTGCTTCCTTGAGCAGACCTTTTGAGAGGAGGGGCCGTCCACAACATACACGTTTTTCCGCTACAATAACGTCATATCCTGCGGCTTCCAGTAAGCGTACTGTGGCTTTGCCCAGGTGTGGGTCATTGTATGTGAGAAAGGTGTCAGGGAAGAGGATAACAGGGCCTCGTGGGGCCGGAGGACGGTCGGACTGGCGTCGCTGTCGTTTGTGCCACCAGGATAGGAATGTTTCCTCAGCCAACTCTGGGAATGTGCGGCTGGGATGAATGCCCAAAAAGCGGGCTGCAAACCACTTGAAGACTCGGGACCGCATAACCGCATTGGCTAGTGGCGCAAAAGGAGCCATGATCGCGTTTAGATGATGGATGTGTCCGAAAACCCAGTTGCGGAAAGGGAGGCCGTGCGTTTCGTAATACCAGGCCAACCATTCGGTTTTAATTTTGGTCATGTCCACAGCCGAAGGACATTCGGACTTGCACGCTTTGCAGCCTAGACACAAATCTAAGGCCCCATACACATCTTCGTCGGTCGGGGAGAAAGGTTTGCCACTGAGCCATGCACGGAGTAGGTTTGCTCGCCCTCGGGTGCTATCGTGTTCATCCCGTGTGGCTTGAAATGTGGGACACATGGTGCCCGTGTCCACTTTGCGGCATACCCCCGCGCCGTTACATTGCTCCACTGCACGGTCAAAACCCATGAAGTCGTCCCAGTTATACTGGGTGGGGATGAGGCGAACACTGTAATCAGGACCGTAACGCAGGTTCTCGGTCATTGCCGGGGCGTCTACGATTTTGCCCGGGTTCATCAGGTTGTGGGGGTCGAACACAGCCTTCACTCGACGTAATGCCTGGTAGAGGGTAGGACCAAAAATGAGTTCGTTAAATTGGGATCGGGCCAAGCCGTCACCGTGTTCGCCACTCATTGCCCCACCGTACTTTAGCGCCAGGTGAGCGGCTGCGTTCGCGATCTCTTCCATCTTAGAGACTTCGTTTGCGTCCTTTAAATTAATAAGCGGGCGGATATGTAAACACCCTGCACTCGCGTGGGCGTACATGGCTACGCGGGTGTGGGTGCGTTCCATAATATCCAGGATATCCCGTACATAGTCAGGGAGTCGTTCTGGAGGTACTGCAACATCTTCCATAAAAGCAATGGGTTTATGGTCTCCGCGGACGCTCATCAGGAGCCCTAACCCCATTTTGCGCACACCCCATACCTGCGCCTGTTCCTCTGGCGAAATCGCGCGCACAAACGTGTTCGCAAGGCCTTTGGCTTTTAGGTGGTTTTCCAATCCCGCAATCTTGGCAATGACCTCGTTTTCACTTTCGCCATAGAATTCCACAACGATTAAGGCCTTTGGGTCCCCCTGCACAAAGGAGAGGTATTGGGAATACCCCGGGGTCTCTCGGGTCAAGCGTATGAGCATTTGGTCCATTAATTCCACGGCTGATGGATGTCGCTCTAAGGCGGCCACGCTCACGTGCATGGCTTGGATTATGTCATCACAGTGCACAACGCACAGGCCCTTGTGTTTGGGTCTTTCCACTAAGTGGAGGGTGAGAGAACGAATGACTGCCAGGGTTCCTTCGGAGCCCACAATAAGTTGCGCCAGGTTGAAGCGATTTTCCTCCAGCCCACGTAGGAGATAGTTCAGGTTATAGCCACTGGCTCTGCGCCAGTGTTTGGGGAATCGCGTACGAATGTCTTCGGATACTTCGTTAACAATGCGGGGAATCTCTCGATATAATAATGCTTCCAGGGAGGTTCCTCGGGAGCGAGCCTCCAACCCCTTGCTGTCTACTGTGTCAAAGCGCGCGACACTCCCATCCGAGAGTATTACATCCATGCTGATTACGTGGTCCACGGTCATGCCGTAGAGGATAGAATGGGCGCCGGTTGCGTTGTTGCCTGCCACGCCTCCCAAGGTCGCCCGTTCGCCAGATGCTGGATCCGGGCCAAACATGAGGCCGTACTCACCAGCGGCTCGATTCATGTGGTCCAGGAGGACGCCCGGTTGCACAGTAATGGTTCGTTCCTCAGGGTTCACGTTCAGGATGGAGTTCAAGTACTTGCTCGTGTCAATAATTACGGCTTCACCTACAGCCTGGCCGGCAAGACTGCTCCCTCCTCCCCGAGGAAGTACAGGCACACGGAATCGGGCCGCCAGTTCCACTGTTGCAATGAGGTCTTCCTCGGTACGGGGGATAACAACACCTAGAGGTTCGATCTGGTAGATGCTGGCGTCGGTGCTGTAGAGGATGCGTGAAACATCGTCAAACCGCACCTCCGCGGTGGTGTGATGGGAAAGTTCTTCAGCCAAGGCCTGAACGCGATGCGAATCCATAGGGTAACTCCTTCACGCTGGATGAAAAAGGTGAAACAAACCAGGATGTCGTAGTATAATCCAGTTGACCTCTGATGTCGAAGCGTGAGGTGAATTAACGCATGGTTGATTGGTCTTGCATGTGCCTTTCTCGCGCCTTTCTAGAGGATTTCGTAGCGCACATGGTATGCTTATTGAAGGAAACAAAAGGAACGAGGGATGGAATTACAAGGTAAAGTAGCGCTGGTCACAGGAGGGGCCCGCCGATTGGGCCGTTCCTTTGTCTTGGCTTTAGCCCAGGCCGGCGTGGATGTGATTGTCCATTATGGACATGCGGAGCGAGAAGCCGAGGAGACGGTTATGGCTGCGCGACGTTTTGGCGTGCGCGCCATTGCCTTGGCCGCAGATCTTACGGATATAGCCGCGGTGCAATCTCTGATCCCGCGCGCAGCAGATGTCATGGCCCCTCCTCAGATCCTGGTAAACAGTGCGGCTGTGTTTATTCCCGGTACTATTCGCGAGACTAATTTGGATAACTGGTCTCTTCATATGCGCCTTAACTTACGGGCCCCGTTTTTCTTAATTCAGTCTTTTGTTCACGTATTAGGGGATCGGGCCGGCAAAGTGGTGAATATTACGGATTGGCGAGCTTTATACCCGGGCCGTAAGTACGCGGCTTACACATTGAGCAAGGCCGCACTTATTACGTTGACTCAATTTGCGGCTCGGGAGTTCGCTCCCAATGTGCAGGTGAATGCCCTTGCCCTGGGCGCGGTGTTGCCCCCTCCCGATAAGGATGAAGCCTACCTGGATCGTTTGGTTCAACACATTCCAGCCCGACGCCCTGCCCGGTTAGAAGAGGTGACGGATGCACTTCTCTTTCTCTTGCGCAATGATTACATCACGGGCGAAGTCATCCTGGTAGACGGTGGGGCACATTTAGTACACTAAACATCCCAATCCATTCATTTTTGAGGTTATCATGCGTGATTACATTGAAATCTACGATTTACTTGTCCGTGCTATTATTGGCATTAATGATTGGGAACGCCGAGAGCGGCAGAATGTACTTATTAATCTGCGGTTGTACACGGATACCCGTAAAGCAGGTACTACGGATCGGATCGAGGATGCGTTGAACTACCGCGATGTGGCTAAGCGTGTTATCCGCCTTGTCGAAACCTCCCAATTCTTCCTGGTGGAACGCCTGGCCGAGGAGATTGCGCGCGTGTGTGTGCAAGAGTTTAATGTGCCTCGCGTTATTGTGCGCGTGGAGAAGCCGGGCGCAATCCGTTTTGCCCGCTCTGTAGGCGTCACTATCGACCGCACCCGAGAGGACTTCTTGTCATGAATATGAGGAAATCGCAGGGAAATTCCTGGTAGTGAGTTCGGGCTTTCTGTGCTACCCTATCCGTCTATCCATACTTCTACAGGCGCACCTCCAAGATCCACTCGTAAGACCCACTCTCCGGAGAAGTGGTATACACGGTTGGGTTGTAGGCGGCGAAACGAGTGGGTGTATAACATCCGTCGTCCCTGGCGGATACGTACTGTTCCCTTGTCCACAAAGGCTTGAAGCCAGAATGCAAAGCGAGGGGTTGGAAATCCTCCCGCAAGAGAGGTAATGCTGTTGGGAAATATCCAACGGATGGGGGGGCGCGAGCGAACCGGTACACGGGCCTCTGGCCATATCCCTTTTTCCAGGAAGAGACGTATGTGTTGTGCTGCGGCCCGGCCCTCCAGCGCGCTGCGAGATGCGGTTTCCGCACCGTGAAGCAGGTTACCCGCGGCAAAGATCCCCCGGCGCGAGGTATGGAATCCGCCATCTACTTGAGGCCCCAGTGTTCCTGGGTCAATGACCAACTCTCCGCTACGGGCTACTTCATTCTCAGGAATCCAATCGCCAGTGAACACCACTGTATCGCAGGGGATCACAGTCCGATGGCCATTTCTAAGGTTTTCCACTTCTACTCCCTCCACCCGACGGTGTCCAAGGATGCGGGTTACGCGGGTGGATGTGTACAGGGGCGTGGAATGTAACACGTTCATAAGAGCCCAACGGGCGAGCGAGTATGGGAAGTAGATTTGATGTTGTGGTAACTCTGTAACCATTGCGACCACTTTTACGCCCGCACTTTGTAATGTCATAAACGCGGACAAACTTACTGCTTCTGCTCCCACGATGAGGGCCCGGGTGCCCACCGGGAGGTGGTGTTCGTACACGAAGCGTTGGAGTGCACCTGTTGTGAGCACTCCATGAGGACGAGTGCCCGGCACTAAGCGGGCAGATCGTGGGCGTTCCCGTACCCCTGTGGCCAGAAGGATGGCTCGTGCCGCGACGACTCCCGTACCTTCCGGACTGGTGAACATCAGGGCACGCTCACTGTCCCATCCTGTAATTGTGGTGTTCGTGCGGATTTCCACTCCGAGGGCGCGGGCCACACTCACGTAACGGCGGGCATACTGGGGACCTGAAAGGATGCGGTGCATGTCATAAAGCCCAAAGCCTGTATGATGACATAAGCGAGGCATTCCTCCGGGCTCGGGCTCTCGGTCCACAACTGTAACCCGTTGAACCCCGTGGCGTTTTAATTCAATGGCGCTGGCCAATCCTGCCGGTCCCGCGCCCACAATGAGCACATCCCTTTCCACCGTCGTCATCGGGATCCCTCTCGTTGTTTTGTGAGTGTGCCTCCGAACCGTTCTGCATCGTCTAGGGCTAGGAGGAATTTCGGATCTTGACCCGTTTCCCGGGCCAGGATGTTCACGATATGGGCTCGACAATTAAACCCCTGACACCGCCCCTGCATAGCTCGCGTCCGCCGGCGAAGCCCGTCCAAAGTGCGTGCGGGAATCGGGCTGTGGATAGCGTCCAGGATTTCACCTAATGTCACTTTTTCACAGTGGCACACAATGCGGCCGTAATCAGGGTTTTGGGCAATCATCTCAGGGCGCTGGTAAGGGCGGGGTTCGGCTGCGCCAATGTAGGGCATGTGTACGGGTTTATACTCGCTCTTGGGATGCAAGTCCAAACCCGCATCTGCCAGAAGATCCCGTACATACTCTGCAATGCCCATCCCCGCGGATACTCCTGTGGAACGAATACCCCCTACGCATATGTAGCCCTGGTCCTTATGGAGGTGGATTTGATAATCGGAATGCTCTGTCGCGGCCCGAAGTCCTGCATATGTGGCTGTGACTTCCTCATTGAGCAGAGCCGGCAGGATGGCTTTTCCCTTTTCTAATAAAGCACGTAGCCCCTGCTCACTCGTGGCCGTGTTTGTCTTGTCATCTAAATCCTCAGCAGTGGGCCCTAGGAGTACGTTGCCGAACACCGTGGGGCTGATGAGTACACCTTTGGTAATGGGGGTGGGTACGGGCAGAATGATGTGGTTAATAAGGGAACGGGCAAATTTATCAAAGACAATCAATTCCCCGCGACGAGGGGTTACCGTAAAATCGTAATGTCCTAACATGTGGTCGATTTCGTCGGAATAAAGCCCAGCCGCGTTGATCAGGTAACGAGCGCGCACGTTTCCTTTAGGGCCGCCTATCTGTTTGGATCCGTCGGGCAAAATGTGTACATGGTGCACTGGAAAGTTTAACCGCAGATCTACACCGTTAATAACGGCCTGGGTTGCGAACGCGATGGAAAGGGTAAAGGGGCAAATAATGGATTCCCCAGGCACCAGGAGTCCTCCCCACGCCCCTGGGTGTAAGTTAGGTTCCAATTGATACACTTCTTTTGGCGAAAGGATACGTACATCAGTGACTCCGTTTTTAAACGCGCGTTCTTGAAGGGCGGGGAGAATGTGCTTTTGTTCTTCTGTCCACGCAACCAGCAATCCGCCTAAACGTTCCACAGGGATGCCGGCCTCAGGAATGAATTTTTCCATGAGCGCATAGGAACGTCGTAGGAGTTTGGCTTCTAGGGTACCGTTTTTCGCATCGAATCCTGTATGCCAGATCGCGGTGTTGGCCTTGGTTGTGCCCATTCCCACATCGGGATTGGCCTCCAACAGGATGATGGAAAGGTGATATTGCGCCAATTCCCGGGCAATGGCCGAGCCGACAACACCCGCGCCAATAATCGCCACATCATAGACGTCAGGCATGAGCAGAGCGCCTCCTTAAGTCGTCAGGAACAAGGACGCAGATGATCGATTGTATCCTGGGATATCGGACCAACAGAGGATTCCCCAGATTTCAAAGTGCGCGCGTTGAAGATGATGCGATCCCCGCGGTAAATATCATGCGCGTACTCAAAGGGAGTGCCATCCTCGGTCATCGCGCAGCGACGAATCTCTAGAATAGGCAAGTCCATGTGAACCCCCATAATCTCCGCCCATTCTTCATCAAGAAGGGAAATCTCCAATTCTTGGAAAGATTGGGCCGGTTCTACTCCGAAATATTTTTTCAAAATCCCATAAATGGAATCCGTTAAGTTGAAGTCCAACAGGTCCGGAAAAAGGCGTACCGGGAAGAAGGAATTCTCTAAAGCAATGGGCTCCCCGTCCGCAGTACGGAGGCGGATAATGTGGTAAACGTGTTCGTCATCGTGCAGATTTAATGCACGCGCAATCTTGGGATCCAGTTCAGAAACGGGAAGTGTGTCTGCAGTAATGATTTTGGCCCCCGGTTCAATGCCAGCCTTTCGTAACTGTTGATGAAGTCCTTCGGGAGAACTTAAGTCAAAACGTACTTTGGGCCGCGCGACAAATACGCCGGATCGGCTGCGGCGTGAAACCAGACCTCGTTGCATAAGCAGGTTGATCGCCGCACGAGCAGTCATCCGAGAGATGCCAAACCGCTCCGCAAGTTCCCGTTCCGACGGCAAGCGAGAGTTAGGTGGTCGGGTGCCGGCTTTTATTTCTTCGGCGATCTGGTTGGCAATTTGTCGATATACCGGCAATGTAGATTTGTGAGCAAGCATGGTCTACGTATCTCCTTGCGATGTTTATTTAGCCTTGGCGTTTCTTCAGGATTGTGTCTTTAAAAGGCCAAGTTCAGTCTATTATAACAAAGCCTTGGGCGCGAGTGTCTTGCTGGCAAACTGTGCTTAGTTCTCATCAATAGAGGTTGCAGCCCCTTTGTCGTTGGCTTACCTTTTAGATTTGTATGAGTGAGGAGGACAAACCTATCTACGGTGCAGTCACCTCCGCGAAGGGATAGGATATTTCCGGCCCGCGTACAGGTACAGTGAAGGTTATGAGATGTTGTTCCGCGGACCAGTAATGTAACTGGAAGGCCGGGTCATCTAAGATGTACTCGGAAGGATGTTCCAACGTTAGGTCTAGAGTCAGGCGCATTCCCATGCTGGGGGCAGTGCTGATAGTTACCCCTTGCCACTGGGTGAGCGCAGATAGATGAATGTGCCCCGCCAGAATGCGTTCTACTTGAGGGTGTTTCCTAACCACCTGCCAAAACCGTTCTACCCCGACAAAGCCATCTACATCTGTTTCCGGTACATGGAAGCGCACCGGAGGATGGTGCATGAAAATAACTGTAGGCTGGTCTGGTCGTTCGCTTAAACGGCGATCTAACCACGTTGCTCGGGCGTCACAGAATTCCCCGCCAGGAGCGTCGGGTGTGGTGCTGTCCACTGTGATTAGACGCAAATCCGGGCCTTCGATAACGTAATTTATGAAGTCTTTGCTCTCCGTAGGACAGGCGGTGGGCCCAAATACCTCTGCCAGCACGTCGCGCCGATCGTGGTTGCCTGGAATCACGTAAAACGGGACGCGCAAATTTTGTAAGATGGAAGCGGCCCGCTCCATCTCTTCTTGGAGGCCGTTATTCGTGAGATCTCCTGTTACCAGCACCAAGTCAGGCTGGGGCTTGAGTTCGTTGATGTGGTCCACGCATCGGGCCAGGTTTTCTGCCATGGGGGCAATGCCAAAAGTCTTGCGCCCCCAGCCTTCAATGTGCGTATCGCTGATTTGCGCGATGAGCATAATCCCTCCGAAAAATGGCCCAACTTTATTCTCGATTCGACAGGGCGAAGCCGATAAGGCCCAAAATTCCAGTAGAAACCATGAGGACCACACTGACCGCGTTAATCTCCGGTGTAATGCCAAAACGCAATCGGGAGTACAGAAGAATTGGCACGGTGGGCTCCGATCCAATAAGGAAGTATGTGGTGTTAAAGTTCTGGAAGGAGAAAAGAAACCCAATGATGGCTGCTCCCAAAACCGCTGGCATTAGAAACCGCATGGTTACACTCATCACCGCGGTCCATCGGCTCGCTCCGAGATCCATGGCAGCCTCTTCCAGCGCGGGGTCAAACTTTTTCAGGCGAGCAGTGATGACTAACGTGGTCGTTGTGGCCACAAAACTTACCTGGCCCAGTACAACTAAGAACAAGCCAGGGCGTAGAAATTTACCTGCCCCCGGCCCTAAAGCCTGATCCAGCGCGTTTGCTATGGAATAAGAAAACGCGAGGATGGACGTGCCTAATACCACTCCAGGTACCACCAGGGGACCTAGCATCAACATGTAGAAGAACCCTTTGCCAATGAACCGTTCTCGCACGAAGAGAAACGCGTTGTTGATGCCCAGGACAACGGAGATTAACGTGACCCCAAGTGCCACCTTCAGACTGGTGGCAATGGACAGGAGCATACGGCGGTCATCCAGCAACCCGACACGATCCGGATGACTGGACTTGAACCAATCTAGAGTAAAGCCCTGCCAGGGAAAGGAGGCTGATGGGTTGTTGTTGAAGGCCAGAATGGTCACAATAATCAGTGGCCCCAGGGTATAGAGTAATACTAAGAAGATGTAACCATATCCTAGTACAAGCCGAATTGCCCTGGTTTTACCCGTTGCTGTGTACATTTACATCGCCTCCGATATATCTTGCCCGGTGATCTTCAGAAGAGCCCACACGAAAAGGACGGAAAAAGTAAGTAAGATAACGCTAAAAGCTGCACCTTGGTTTTGGTTGAAACGCACAATAAATTGATTATAAATATTCTCGGTGAACCAGAGACTGTTTTTGCCTCCCAATAGCGTGACGGTTACATAGTTCCCGAGAACAAGCATAAAGACCATAATGCTTCCCACCATAATACCGGGGGCAGAATGAGGAATGACGATTTCCTTCATGGTGGACCAGAAATTTCCCCCTAGGTCATAAGATGCTTCAATTAGGCTGTCATCCAAGGTCTCCAGCGAATTAAGGATGGGAATTACCATGAAAAGGAGAGAGGTGTACACCAACCCTACCATAATGGTCCAATTGTGATAAAGGAATTCGATATTTTGCTGAGTAATGCCTAGAGCCTTCAGCGTATAGCTGAGAATGCCTGTTTCCCGGAAGATAACCATCCATGTAAAGGCCTGAATCAACTCGGAGACCCAATAGGGGAGAATAATGGCTATGACAACTAGGGCTTTCACCCGTTCGCTGAGGACTTTAGTGACCACAAACGCCGCCGGAAAGGCAATGGCCAGTGTCACCAGGGTGGTGAGAATGGAGTATTCAATAGTATGGAGGAACACGCCCCGGTAGAGGGGATTGGTGAAGAACGTGGCATAATTTTTCAGTGTGAACGCACCTGTACGTCGGTCCTGGAACGAGAGAAGGAATAGTTTAATGTGAGGTAACACAAACAGTAACCCAATCCACAGGAGCATGGGGAGCAGAAGGAGCCATAAGGCTCCGGTTCGCTTTAACCTGGCCAACATCGTTATACCTCCTTGGCTTCCTCGCTCGGCACATGGTGGAATACATTAGCAGCACGCCAATTCCAGGACAGCGTTACAATATCTCCTACACGGACTTCGGGCGCCTCTTCTGTGTGTTGGATTTTGACGTTAAGGCTCAGGGGACGCTGTGATTCCAGAAGATCAACGACGACCAGGGAGTGAGATCCGTCAAAGTTGATTTCCTTTACTTTCCCCAGAATACCGGCAGGGTGTTTGCCCGGTCGGAGGAGAATCATCTCTGGACGGATGAAGATATCCACTTTATCCCCGGGACGCATTGCCTCGCCTATGCGTCCGCTCATTAGAAGCCCCCCCACCTCTACCTCGCAAACTTCGTCATTTATCTGGCGTACCATGTGCCCCTCGGTAAGGATATTATTTTCTCCTACAAAGGAGGCTACAAAGTGGGTGGCAGGACGGCGATATAGTTCCTCCGGAGGGGCGATTTGCTCAATACGCCCTTTGTTAATGACGGCGATGGTATCAGACATGGCAATGGCTACGGTTTGGTCATGGGTGATGTAAATAAAGGTGGTGCCCAAACGCTCCTGGAGGTGTTTAAGTTCCAGTTTCATGGCTTGTCGAAGTTTCAAATCCAAGGAAGCCAAGGGTTCATCCAGCAGGAGTACAGTAGGATCGAGGACCAAACTGCGGGCCAAAGCGACGCGTTGCTGTTGACCGCCGGAGAGCTGGTGGATGCGGCGTTTGCCCAATCCAGCGAGTCCAACACGGGCCAGGGCTTCATTGGCCAGCCGCTCCATCTCCTGCTTGCTCATTCCCCCGCGCCGTCGCAGTCCGTACATGACGTTATCCAGTACGTTCATCATAGGAAAAAGGGCCAGCCGCTGGAAGACCATGTTGCAAGGGCGCTTATTAGGCGGAACATCGTTGACCCGACGGCCGCCGATATATATGTCCCCAGATGTGGGGACTTCAAACCCAGCAATCATGCGTAAGATGGTGGTTTTTCCACTGCCCGATGGCCCTAGGAGGGAGAAGAAACTGCCTTTGGGCACATCGAAACTCACATTGTCCACCGCAACCAAATCACCAAATTTCTTGGTTACGTTTACCAAAGATACATCGATTTCCTGAGCCATGAGCACATCTCCCTCTTAGTGTGGCATGCCCGCGAGGGGCGCCCCCGAAGGGACGCCCCTACGGATTTGCTTCTAATCCGACTTGGCCGCCTTCACTTGCTCCAGGACTTCGGCTTCGATATCCCGAGCATATGGCGGCAGTGGGAAGTACCACTTTATAGTTGCCATCTTTTCCGGCGGGAGGCTTTCCTTCACCACCTTGGCTAGTTCAGGAGACGCGAGTTCTGCCGCTCCTTCAGACGCGGTTTGGTAACCGGTCTGATTAATGATGACAGCCGCGTTCTCCGGTTGCATGATGAAATTGATCCACTCATAGGCTGCATCGATGTTCTCCGCACCGGCAGAAATAGCAAAAGTGTCGTACCAACCCACTGCACCTTCTTTGGGTACTACGTACTTGAATTTGGGATCCTTCACGCTGAGAGTCCAAGCGATTGCGTCCCAACTGGTTCCCAGCCAGACTTCTTCTTTAGTGACCAATTCTTCCAACTGCTGGCGAGAATCCCAGTAAGTGCGCACGATGGGCTTGCACTCAATGAGCTTGTCGCGGACTTTGTACATAACTTTCCGGTACTCATCCTCGCTCTTCACAGCCTCGGCCGGGTTCATGCCCAGTGCGTATGCAAACATGTACAGCGTGTCGTATTTGGCTCGGTAAGTAACTCGTCCCTTGTATTTGGGATCACACAGGTCAAGGTAAGTCTTCCCCGCATCCGGAGCCTTTTCTGTGTTGACAATCATCGCGGTGGTACCCCAGACAAAGGGGAGTGCATATGGCTTGCCGTCAATGGATGCTTGTTCGGTAATGGATTTGAGATAAGTGGGGTTGAAGAGTTTGGTGTTGACTCGCGACATATCAATGGGCTGGTAGATGCCGAATTCCTCCTGGGCAGTAACAACATAGTTTAAGGTTGGGGATACCAAATCGAATCCCACTCCCTTTGTAGCTGCCATTTTAGCAATTAATTCGTTGTTATCACCAATGTAGGTGATTTCCACCTTGATACCGGTCTGGTTGGTAAATTTCTGGACCAGTTCTTCGGGCGCGTACCCTTCCCAGGTGAGCATGCGTAAGACACCGCCCTTCTTGGCAGGGGCTTCTGTGGCCGGAGCCTTAGTCGGGGCCGCAGCCTTCGTGGGTTCGGGGGCCTTGGTGGCCGCGCCGCCACAGGCGCTCAGCAGCATAGCCAACACCAGAACTACTGCCAAAAGCGTAGAGACCTTGCCCTTCATTTTCCTCTCCTTTCATTGCATAGGGTGACCAAAATGGACAGGGGGACTACATGGAGTTTGGGCGAATGGATGGGAATTCTTTGGCGCTCTCCCCTCCTTTCTGGTGTGCTGCATGACCTAGATAAGAGGTGTTCCTTAAGGAGATACCCGCCTGTTGGCAATACAACGTTCAATAAGGCCGGCCAACGAGGGGGATCCCACTTGGGCCTATTATATACCACATGGTATCTGGTACAGTCAAATTTCAATCTGGTATAGTCCAAAATCTTCGGCGCATAGGTAATGTCACCCACTTGGCATGTTATGGTCTTCACGCATCCTCAGTGGAATGGCTACTGGCTGATTTTCTCCTTGACCCACTCGCGAATATACTACTCTCCAAATAGGTAGGTTCCCATCTGGCAAGGAGGTATAACGGAAACCGGTGCGTTCTCCGCTCTTGTTGGCAGCCAAGTTACCTTTATATTGGGCGTTTCGATATTTAGGATGGCCCAAGTTGTTGCCTTTCTCCATTGTCATCAGTGTTTCTTTTCGCTGTAACAGCCGCTGTCGCACCTGTGATGTCTGGCGTAAGCCCAGTGATGACATGTCTGTGGAGGAATGGGCCCGTGTATTTCGGAGTTTGGGACATGCACCTTATTACCTGACTTTTACCGGCGGCGAGCCCTTTCTGCGTCGCGATTTAGCGGATTTGGTTATTGCCGCGTATGAACACACTCAGCCTGGATACATCACCATTCCCACTAACGGTCTTCTTCCTGACCGCATTGTCCAGCAAACAGAACGCATTGCGCGCGCTTGCCCTCGTTCAGAAATTGGCATTAACTTAAGTTTGGATGGCATCGGTGAGGAACACGATGATATTCGCGGTGTGAGAGGGAACTGGGTTCGAGCATTGGAAACTTGGCGTGGCCTTAAAGATTTACAACAGCAGTATCCCAATTTGGTGCTTAGCATTCACACGGTCATTTCCCGATATAACATTCGTCGCATTCGAAATATCTACGAGGAGTTGCAGAGGTTAGAACCGGATTCCTACATCACCGAAGTTGCTGAGGAACGCGTAGAATTAGATACTGTCGGGTGGGGCATCACCCCGTTGGCCGAGGAGTACGCTCCTGTAGCCGATTTCTTAAGCAGGAAGGCCCGCGAGGCCCCTGCTCGGGGGATTGCTCGGGTGACGCAGGCTTTTCGGGCGCAATATTATCAATTGGCTAAAGCGACCCTCCTACGTCGGACGCAAGTTATTCCTTGTTATGCAGGTTGGGCTAGTGCACACATTGCCCCGAATGGCGATCTTTGGTCCTGTTGTATTCGTGCCGAGCCTGTAGGCAACATCCGGGATGCAGGATACGATTTCCGCAAGGTGTGGTTTAGCCCTCCTATGGACCGTTTGCGTCAGAGCATTGCCCACAGGGAGTGTTGGTGCCCTATGGCGAATGCCGCGTATGCGAACATGCTCTTACACCCTCCTACGGTTTTGCGTGTCTTGCGGGATGTACTCTGGCGCCCTGCTGGGAAGTAGCGGGATATTAACGAGAGTGCCGAATGTTTCCACCTTTGCCAACAGTCCAATTGCATCTCCTTTGGAAGTTTGTGTAAGATGTGGGGTTGGTAACTCTGCATGTGGAGGGGAGGGTTATGAGTGCGGAAACGGATGTTTCACTTCTGTCATGGGGGCAACGACTCCGGCGATTGCTCGTTTACCTCGTAGAACGGTTTTCCATTCCTCCTGCCCTGGTTTTGTTGATCGTTGCTGTCGTTATCGGAACGGCAACAGGTTACGGCGCGGTGTTTTTCATTTGGCTGTTGGGACTTATCCAACATTTGGCCGAGCAAGTGCGTTCGGATATGGGCATTCTGGGGATGTTCCTCGCGTTGGGTACTGGTGGGGCTTTGGGCTCTCCTCTAATTGTGTACCTGGCCAGCGAGGCTCGCGGGCACGGTGTACCCGAAGTAATGATGGCGATTGCAGTTAAAGGAGGACGCATTCGTCCTCGAGTGGTTGTCGTAAAAGCGGTGGCCTCCGCGCTGACCATTGGTACGGGCGGATCGGCAGGACGTGAGGGCCCTATTGTGCAAATTGGTTCCGCGTTGGGTTCAACGCTGGGTCAGTTACTGGGGTTCTCGGAGGAGCGCATTAAAATTCTGGTCGCGGCTGGTGCAGCCAGTGGTATTGCCGCCACGTTCAACGCCCCAATTGCTGGGGTCATTTTTGCCCTGGAAGTTATTCTTGGGGAGTTTAGCACGGGCTATTTTGGCATCGTGGTGATTTCATCAGTGTCGGCCAGTGTTGTGAGCCGGGCTTACTTGGGCAATGCACCTGCATTTATGGTGCCTGCTTATGGCTTGTCATCCCCCTTTGAGTTATTTCTCTACCTAATTGTGGGTATTCTATCCGCGTTGACCGCGGTGCTCTTCATTAAAATGCTCTATACCGCAGAGGATTTATTTGAAAAGTGGCGGATTCCTGAGGTGAGCAAGCCCGTTATTGGTATGTTGCTCACCGGAGTGGTCGCGCTGGCTTATCCCCAAGTGTTAGGTCCTGGTCTGCATTTTATCGGGGAAGCCATCGCGGAAAATATGAGTTTGAGTCTTTCGCTTCTGGCACCACTGGCGCTGGCGAAGTTGGTGGCCACAAGTATGACTTTGGGTGCGGGAAACTCCGGTGGTGTGTTCGCTCCGGCTTTGTTCTCCGGAGCAGCAGTAGGGGGCAGCCTGGGCCTTATTTTTCACCAGATGTTCCCTCACTTGTTCATTAATCCCGGCGCGTACGCATTGGTCGGCATGGCGGCTACGTTTGCGGGTGCAGCCCACGCTCCTATTACAGCCATTCTTATTGTCTTCGAAATGTCCAACGATTACCGACTTATTCTGCCTTTGATGTTGGCTACAGTAATCAGTACGTTATTATCCCAATATATTCACAAGGAATCCATTTATACCTTGAAACTGGCTCGCCGGGGTATCATCATCCGGCACGGCCGTGACATCGATGTAATGGAAGCGGTCACTGTTGAACAGGCTATGCAGCGTAATCCCGCGACCATTCCCGCGGATTTACCGGTGCGGGAGTTGGGGCGCAAATTTGCAGAGATTCACGCTCATGGCGCCCCTGTGGTCGATGAAAATGGGAATTTGGTGGGGATTGTTGCCCTGGCCGATTATGAACAGGCCCTTAAACGTCCGGATGTGGCAAAACTCAAGGTACGCGATATTATGTCCCGGGACCTGGTTGTTACATACCCCGACGAAACGCTCTGGCAGGCTCTACGTAAGTTGGGAATTCGTGATGTGAGCCGCTTACCCGTTGTTTCCCGCCAGGATCCTCGTAAACTTATAGGTGTTGTGCGTCGACGGGATATTATTCGTGCGTACAATATCGCTGTAGCCCATCGCGCGGAAATTCAACAACGCTTGCAAGAAATGCGGGTGGAGGAAGGGGAAGGAACAGAGTACATCCGGGTGGATTTGCCCGACGACGCCTGGGCTGTGGGAAAACGGCTACGAGACATTCCTATTCCGGAGGAGTGTGTTTTCGTCTCCATTCGCCGCGGGCGTCAGTTAATCATTCCCCACGGTGACACTGTACTTCAGCCCGGGGATCGTATCACCATCTTCACCACAAAGGAATGCGAACCCGAGATTACCAGGATTTTGTATGAAGGAGCATGAACGCACGATGGGGAGGATTCCCCCTCCCCATCATTTCTCCCCTTTTTGTTTGCGTAGAGGGAGTTGCTTAGGCACAACAAACTCCACGAATACAGTGTCCCGAGCGTTCACGTGGACTTGACGTCGGATGGTGGTTCCCGCAAGGCTTACTTCTAGAATATAATCCCCCTGAGGGACATCAGTGAGCAGCCAGTTCTCTCCCCAAAGTGGATCGGGCTGAATACCTGATTCGTGAAGGTACGTGGGGATTGTAGTCCAATAACGAGCCCCTTCTCCCTTTCCGCGATACACTTGAATGCGGGCTCCCATCCAAGCATGTCCTTCTGGGGTGACCAAGCGGCCAATAAGGGTTCCGTATCCGTTCATAAACTCCAACCAGAATTCCGGGTTCACTGTGGCCGTATAGGCGTTTTCACCCAGGCGGACTTCTAGGTGCAGATGGGGGCCTAAGGCAATGCCTTCTTGGCCCACTTCGGCGATGGGTTGACCACGTTCTACGCGCTGTCCTTTCTGAACAAGCCAACGGCGAATGTGTCCGTACAGGACATACACTGGCTGGCCCTCAAATGTTCGATCCAATTGAAGGACTACGGCTTGTCCGTAAAAATTCCGCCACGGACCCAGGCGTTCTTTGTCGTCTTTGCCTGCAAAGACAACGACCCCTTCGTCACCGGCAAGAATGGGAGTCCCCTCTGGGTTAGGAAAATCTGCTCCGTGGTGAATTAAATAGCGGCCGTCGCCGTTACTTCCGTACGGGTAGTAAGGGCTTGCCCACGTTTGGGCGGGAGGTGTAAATGGACGTGCTAGCCAATAATGGGTCCATGGGTGGGAAACAGGTGTAGGCCAGAAAAAGGTACTGATAGCCGGTGTTGGGGATGGGGTGGGGGATAGGGTGGCCACAATATGAGGCGTTGGTCTGTGGGGGGTTGGGGATGTGTTCGGGGAAGCGAAGGTTGGGGGTGGGGAAATGCGCGTAGTCGGTGACGGTGTCGGACATGGCGTAGGGGAAGGTGTGTAAGTTGGCGAAGGGGTCCATGTGGGAGATGGTGTCCACGTCGGCGTGTGGGTGGGAGTAGGTGTGGAAGTTGGTTTTGGCGTGGATGTGGGAGAGTTTTTCACCTCTGGGGTAGACTCTCTGGGTGAGGTGACTGTCGGAGAGGGGGGAGAGGCGCTATCTGAGGGCAACGCGGTTGTGATGGCCTGCGTGCCGGCGGAAATCCAGGTTGGCTCCCCTGGAAAGGTCCGACTTGTCAGGAAGATGCTTATGCTGATGATAAATGCATAAAGAACGGTGACGCGGGTTGTATGTGTCATCTTGTCCTTCATGGTAAAGCATTATAGCATATAGAGGCCGTGGAAAGATACAAAACCCCCGAAGGTGTTGTTCGCACCGTTGGGGCGTGTGAACGTGCAAGGTGAAAGTGGTATATGCACATCGATATCATTACCCTGTTTCCCAATATGTTTCGTGGGCCCTTTGAGGAGAGCATTATTCGACGGGCCCAGGAGATGGGCGCGCTTAGTATAGCCATTCATAACTTGCGCGCGTTTGGTTTGGGCAAACATCGTCAGGTAGATGATGTCCCCTACGGGGGCGCCGCAGGTATGTTGTTGCGCCCGGAGCCTATTGTGGCTGCGGTAGAAAGTATTCTGGATCAACCGGTGTTTCGTGGGGAAGGAGCGAAGGTGGAGGTAAGTACACTCCCCCCGATTATTTTGCTAACCCCGCAAGGGCGTCCTTTGACACAATCGGTGGTTAAGGAATTGGCACACCATTCGCGACTGATTCTCATTTGTGGGCGTTACGAAGGGGTGGATGAACGGGTGCGGGAGTTTTTGGTAACGGATGAAATATCCATCGGCGATTATGTGCTTTCCGGAGGCGAATTGGCCGCAATGGTGGTGGTGGATGCTATTGCACGCGTTTTGCCCGGGGTGTTGGGCTATGAGCGCGGGGCAGAAGAGGATTCCTTTGCCAGTGGCCTTCTCGAAGGTCCTCAATACACGCGTCCTCCCGAATTTCGAGGTCGAAAGGTGCCAGACGTGCTTTTGTCCGGTCATCATGCTCGTATTGCTGCCTGGCGACGAGAACAATCTCTTAAACGCACACGCGAACGTCGTCCAGACTTGTTGGAGGAACAGGGATGACTTCGGAGCCTCAGGTACACTTACTATGGCCTCTCGAACGTCGTGCCTCCCCGCCTCAAATTCAAATACCCGCGGGATATACTCTGCGCTTATATCAGCCCGGCGACGAGAGCGCGTTTTTTCAGGTTATGGCACAGGTCGGTTGGCCTGGATGGGATGAAGAACGGTTGCGCCCTTGGCAAGAACGCCTTTTGCCGGACGGTTGGTTTGTAGTTGTTCATTTAGAGGATGGGCGTATTGTGGCTTCCGCAATGGCCTTACATGATTGTGGAGAGTTTGGTGAACCTGGGGGGGAAATAGGGTGGGTGGCCTGTGTGCCTGAACATCGACGTCGCGGTTTGGGGTCCGCTGTTACTGTGGCGGCTCTTCGGCGTTTGCTCTCTGAGGGATTTCGTTATGTACACCTTTATACAGAACCTTGGCGTACAGCGGCTTTAAACATGTACCGGCGTTTGGGGTTTGTAGAAGTATTTCCGTGATAAAGGACAAAGACGGCACGGGGAAATGTGTGTTATCCTGAGGCAGCAGGCTCTCATCTGGCAGACCGGCGAGTCGCAAAAGATTTTCTAGTGTTTTTAAATCAGATTGCTTTTTAGGCCGGAATCGGGTAATATACAGTGCATCGTATGAGAGAAGAGAGACTTTTAGAGTAGGATTTTCGCGAGAGATAATCCGTAAGGAGGGAGGGAGGATGTACGGATACGGGTTGTATTTTCTTTTCGCGTTACCTGCTTTGCTCTTGGGACTATATGCCCAATATAAAGTACAACGAGCGTTTGAAAAGTACTCCCGCGTGCGCACTTGGAGAGGTATTACTGGAGCCCAGGCGGCTCGGTACATTCTCGATGCGTTTGGTTTGCATGATGTGAGGATCGAGGAAGTGGGAGGGTTTCTTTCCGACCATTATGATCCTGCCCATCGGGTTTTACGTTTATCACCCAAAGTGGCCCGTACTCCGAGCATTGCCGCTGTGGGCGTAGCCGCCCATGAGGCTGGACATGCTATTCAGCATGCACAAGGGTATTGGGCCCTGCAGTTGCGGTCCGCTGCTGTACCGACCGTGCAATTTGGTTCCTGGTTGGGGCCGCTCATTTTCATGTTGGGACTTTTTGTCCGGATGACGAGTCTGGCCTGGTTGGGAGTGATTCTCTTTTCGGCTACTGTGGTTTTTGCCCTGATTACACTTCCTGTTGAGTTCGATGCTAGCGCACGCGCGAAGCGTATTTTGGTAGAGCAGGGTTTGTTGATGCCCGAGGAGATGCGGGGAGTTAATGAAGTTCTGGATGCTGCTGCTTTGACGTATGTGGCTGCCGCTATCCAAGCCATTAGTACTCTGTTGTACTACGTTTTTATATTGGCCGGCATGTCGCGACGCAACGATTGAGCAGATGTTGAGCCGGGGCACGGTTTGACAATGTGCCCCGGCTTTCATAGTTTCTTTGAGGGGGAACAATGGAAGACCGGAATTATAATATTTTAATCGCAGGTACGTTGGGCCTCTTTCTCCTATTAGTTTTATGCCTTTGCTCTGCAGTTTCCTATGTGGTGGGTTCAGAATTGCTCGGTGATTTAAATTCGCAGGCGACCAGGCCCGCCATCGTCATTACGCGAGTGATTACACCTGCCAATCCCATCCCCCCATCCTCTCAGGCGTTAGCGACCCCGACGCCACAATCTGATAGCGCTGTGTCACCGCCTTTCCTGTACGATCCTGAGGCAGACTATGAGACTCGTTTGTTAGAAGGAATTTATGCGGCAGTCAATCCTTCGGTGGTATATATCGAAACTGATGAGGGAAGCGGGTCGGGGTTTGTATGGGATGCAGATGGACACATTGTAACAAATTTCCACGTGGTTCACGGGGCAGAGAAGATAGTTGTCAAGTTCTGGGATGAGCGTGAGGCCCGGGCGGTTCTTAAGGGAGAAGATGCGGATAGTGATTTGGCGGTTATTCAAGTATCTCCTGATGGTCTGGATTTGCGTCCAGTACGGTTAGGGGATTCTACAAACCTGCACGTTGGTGAGCGGGCTATCGCTATTGGGAATCCTTTCGGCCTCGAAGGAACGATGACCACAGGCATTATTAGCGCTTTAGGCCGGAGTATTGCTGCACCGAGTAACTACATTATCCCAGAGGCCATCCAAACCGATGCTGCGGTGAATCCGGGTAATTCGGGAGGGCCGTTACTCAACGCTCGTGGCGAGGTAATCGGGATTGTCGCTCAAATTCGTTCCCCTGTACGTGCGAACGCGGGCATTGGTTTTGCAGTCCCTATCCACATTGCGAAACGCGTTGTGCCGGCTCTTATTCAGTATGGTAAATACGAACATCCCTTTATTGGTATTCGAGGTCTTACACTTTCACCGGAGTTAAATAAGGCCTTAGGCCTGCCGCCGGATCTCCGTGGTGCTTACGTGGTAGAGGTTTTGCCGGGGTACCCAGCAGAAAAGGCTGGTCTTCGCGGAGGGCACGAACGGGTGAATTATCCTTTAGGCGAGGGGGAAGATGGTTCCGTTGTGTACCTGAAGAAGGGGGGCGATGTGATTATAGCTATCAATGATCAGCCTGTACACAAGTTTGTGGATTTGCTTGTGTACTTATATCGCTATGCTTCTCCGGGGGATACGGTGGTATTGACTATTTTGCGTGACGGTCAGGAATTGCAGGTCCCTGTTACCCTTGGCGTTCGTCCTCGTCAGTAGAAGGTGATGGGTTTGTGGGGGCAATCTGAATCGTGATAGGCGGGATTTTGTCTTGCCGTTCGAGTAGAAGTGTTACCAATGCCGTGATAAGTAAATCCGTTGTTGTAATAGGTAACCCTAGGTGTTCCATAGTTTCTTCTAGGAAATGCAGGCGTTGTTGAAGCGCCTTTTTATTTATGCGGGCCTCTTCTAAAAGGTGTTGAAGACGTTGTTCGGCTGGTGTAGGATTTAACTCCAGGATGTGGACGCCGTTTTCCTCAAGTTCTATCCCCCATGATTCAAGTTTTTCCCGAAATTGGATTTTAAAATCGCTCGCGAGTTTTGCGAGGTTTTCGCTTTTTTGCCACTGTTTCTGTGTTTGTTTGATGAGCAATTTTCGTAAGATGTCCTGTCCTGTTATCTGGATGTGTTGACGCCATTTTTCGGGTGAAAAGTAGCGTAAATCGTCTATATTCTGACACTTTTCTGCATTTATGCGATAAGTGAGTCCTAATGTGCAGTTTACCGGGATGGTTTTGGTTGGCGCATTAAGTACAGATATTCTTGTCTGATACGCTGTTTTGGGAATTTCCACAACGTATTCCAAAAAAGGGATGAGAAGATGCCTCTCTCCAGGTCTTACGATCTTGACGAACCTCTCCTTTATGTTTACAAATGGACGGGTAAAAATTATACCCACCGCGTAATAGGGGGCTTGGTATACCATCAAGACCCAAAAAGCTGCCATTATCAGAATTCCTAATATAACTCCGAGGGCAACTAAAAGGGCGAAATGCAGCGTAGAGCGGGTTAGATGTTGGCTGAGTTTTATCCAAACAATAAGCATAACGAATTCGGTGAAGAGAAATAAAAATAATGCAGAACGAATTCGTTTACTTTCTGAACTGTTGGCGTGTTCGCTTGTTGTGTCCGCTGTTTCCGCGGATGGGGGAATGGCCGAATTCGGCTGGGGGGCTTTCTGATGGGTCATGAACTCGTTCCTCCGTTCGGGAAAGAGCGACATCCTTTCGGATGCGATGCTGTTGAAGTTGAACACAAGGTATCGTGAATTTGTGCTTTCTTTGTTATATTG
>Ga0256914_1000200_pt1 | contig 57846 bp, 52 predicted proteins | sample HulkmetaG_FD_191571 | JGI IMG/M metagenome (GOLD analysis project Ga0256914, IMG submission 191571) | Hydrothermal chimney microbial communities from Main Endeavour vent field at the Juan de Fuca Ridge, Pacific Ocean - Hulk | ecosystem: Environmental > Aquatic > Marine > Hydrothermal vents ...
TTTTGGATTTTCTCCGGAGAAAGCTCCTTTACCCCTAAGGCGCCCATTGTCTCTAGGCCTTTAGCCACTATAGAGTCCATTACCACGCCGAACTCACAATTGGCATAAGTTTCAAGTTCTTTTGCCTTGAGAACAGCCTGCATTAGTTTGCGATCGTGCACTAGTTGCCAGATGCCGTCTCCTTTAAGACGCCACCGTTTAGGACGCTTGGGGACATCTAGCATAGAGGCCTTGCGGGTGAGGAGGGCCAGATCTCTGGGGCTAAGATCTATCCTTAGGTTTAGGCCTGGGATATTCAGGGGCGAAGGGGCTGTACTCTGACGTGAAAAATCAGGACCTCCCCTTTGATTCGTATTCTGGTCTTTCTTGAGATGCTCCCTAGGTATCAATTCCACTGTATAACCCACCGTCCTGCCACAATAACTTTTCAAGGGAAGACCCAGACAGTGCTCATAAGTCCCAGAACAATAAAGCCTCTTGAGAGTATATTGGAGATTGTGAAAGAGCTGAATATCGTGAAGCAAGGATTTCCCCAGACGATTAATTTCCTGGTTTAGAGATGTTAATTTAGCGTTCTGGGATTTAAGACGCGCCAGGTCCTTACGTCGTTGGCGAGCCCATTTAGTGAGCACTTTCACCTGGGCCTCATCTAGGGCCTTGGCCTCCACAATCTTTCTGATATTGTAAAGAAAAGCCGTGGGAGGGAGACCATCTCCTATTACTGGCGCTGTGCCTACGCTGGAACGTCTCTTAAACTGAGAGAGGACTTGCGGAGGAATGATGTATTTCTGTGCCTTTGCTATTACGCGAGTATATTCCTGGGAAAACTCTTTATAAGGCTTATACCAGGCCTCTTCCAGTCTGGCGATTTCCTTCTGTTTTTCTGATAAGAGTTTTACTGTCTGAGGCACTCGTTCGGCAAGGGCCAGGAGTTGATTCATAATATGCACAACATGATCACAGGGGACACGAAGCCTGCGTCGGCGTTCTAAAATGGACTTTTCTAAGGACTCACATACCTTGCTCAACTTGGGTTTAGAAGAAGGTGGAGATGGTGCCTTGACCTGGAGGGTGAGTTTCTTCTTCTCTACCACCAATGTTTTCTTAAGGCGATCAAATCTGGGGATCTCTACCTTTATCGTTTTAGGGACCTTTTTAGCCAGATCTTGGCCCTTTTTTCTGGTCAACATCGCCGACTTGGGGGTCCCTGGCTTTTTGGCTTCTGTGTGCACTCCCGTGATTCCACAATTTTGCACCTGGATGTAGGTACGGGCAGGATGGCGGCCAAAGAAATTTTGTATCCCTAACTTGCCCTGGTATTGTTCCACTGAATAAGCATAAAGGAGATAGCGTCCATCCCCGTATTCTTTAGGACGAAAGTGAAACACCTGTGAACCCTTCAAGGTGGTCAATATCTTGCCCGTGCGCCGATCCACCAGTTCCCAGATGGCCTTTCTATAAGGCAGTGGACGACGCGAAAGACTTCGCAAGGTGCCACCACCCTCAGATTCTTCCTCTAAGACCCCCCAGCGAGCGTAAGCACTAAACTCTATGGTACGATCACATCGCCCACACACCTTGAAGGGCTGATTATTGCATTTGCCGTCAAAATAGATATTGTTCTCTGTAAAAGGAGCACTCTGTCCCGGTGCCTGAATTAGCATATCCACCAGCACCTTAGAGCCAGAGCCTCGGTCCTTGGCCGGATCATAGACGGTAATCAAAGGAGAATAGGCCCACCCTAGACGAAAGGGATTGGGATCTTTATAAGGATCCTTCACAGGTTTGCCCTGGTAACCAGCCAACCGGACCCGGATGCGGTATCGTCCCTGTTTTTTGATAAGCACCCAACCAGGACCAGCCTCCCATAAATTCCCTGGCACAGGATAGATTTTACCTCCCCGCACCTCTACCACTTCCACTTCGTAAGGATACTGAAGGGCAGAGGGCTTAGGGGTACAATCTGAAAGCTCAGCGGCCAGCACCTTGCCTGTGCGCTCGTTTCTCGCTAGGGCTTCACGAATATAGGTATAATAAGCAGTAACCTGTAATGGGATCCGTTTGTTTATAAAATATCGTTTAGAATAAAGCTTTTTTTCATGGGGAAGGGCCTTAACAAAGATTTCTTTTATTTGCGGTCCACACTTCTTTCCGTATAGACCAGAGATAGGCATCCTTTCCACTATTACGCGCTTTGGATCTTTTTCAGCCCAACCCTTTGCCCCAATTACATCCAGACTCACTATTAAACACAAAAGAAGAGAAAAGATTTTCCAAAGCTTAAGCTTCATAAGTTTTCCTCTCTCCTTAAAAGATTTAAGAAAAGCTATTTGGCAGTTAAACCTTAAGCCTGTTTTTTTTCTTAATTCTACTTATCTTAGATCTAAAAAAAGATGTCTATTCGGAAAATTACTTAAAAAGATTAGGTAATTTTACTTAAAGAGCTAACTCTTACCTAGAAATCAAGGTGCATTTTATGGCCTTGTTAAGTAGGTTGAGGGGAGTGGGGATATTATTTATTAGGAGGTTAAGGATTGGATCGATATGTTTTTTCAGGTAAGGAGGTGTTTATTTCCCCCCTAGGAAGACCTCTCCCTTTTTAAATCCCTTGGGATCTCCTGTGTTATTTTATGTTGTCCCAGTTGGGGGAATTAGTTTTCCTTTCTGTCTTGTTGAATTTTTTTTTCTTTTTTATTAAAAGGGGTGCATAAGATGTAAGGAGTGTGAGAAAGATGAGAAGGTTTATATTATTGTCTATGGTAATGGTCCTGCTTGGAATGGGCACTAATTGCTGGGCCTCTTTTCCTATTATTAACAGGAAGATAAGGATAGGCTATCTGGAGGCAGGTCCTTACTGGATATATGAAGGCACATTTAAGGCATTTAAAGATAGTCTTATCAAGAAGGGATGGGGGGATAAGGTAGTGTTTGTAAAGAATGCCCATTTTAGTCCAGGATGGGGCCCTGAGCACAAGGCCGAGTATGTAGAGCGAGCAAAGGAACTTATGACCAGAAAGGATATTGATTTTGTGATAGCCATGGGCACTGCAGCCACAGCCGCCCTCCTCAAGGTAAATAATGGGAGTAAGCCCATTTTGGCCATGGCAGTGGCAGATCCAGTGGCATCTGGATTTGTAAAGAGTATTCACGATTCAGGGATAGATAACTTTACTGTGAGGATTGTGCCCAATCGCTGGAAGATAATGTTTGAGGTATTTTATGACGTGGTGCAATTTAAGAGGCTGGGGATTATCTATCCCGATACTGCGGCAGGGAGGGTCTATTCCAATGTGGAGGATGCCCATGAAGTGGCAAAGGAGAAGCATTTTAAGGTCCTGGAATATAAGATAAGTTCTGCAGAGGGGTTTTGTGAGTGTGAGAGAGGGATAAAGGACCTTATTAAAAGGGGAATGGATGCCTTTTTTATTCCCCCACTCAACTGTTTTGACTGGACAAAGAGTAATGTGGAAAAACTTCTTAACCTATTAAATGACCATAAGATACCCACCTTTGCAAGGGATGGTTCCCTTTATGTAAGGGCAGGGGCACTTATGGGATTTTCCACCATGGACTTTGGACCAGTGGGAGACTTTCTCGCCAATATGGCTATCCAGATATTTAAGGGAGTTCCTCCTAGAAAGGTAAACATGATAGATAAGGCATCTCCAAAGATAGCAGTAAATCTGGAGACTGCCCTTAAGATAGGCTTTGATTTTCCCGTAAGCATTCTTATTGCATCTGATGAGATATATGAGAAGACACAACTGCCTAAGAACAGGAAGTTTAAATAGAGATGAGGTTTAAGATAGTCCTCTCCCTTGCCATCTTCTTGACCCTGACCCTGGGGTTTAATGGATTCCTCCTCACCTCCTCTTTTAAAAAGAACAATCGGCTAAACTATTACTCTCTCACCACCACCATTGGTAAACGTATAAAGATGTATATTGAGACAGGGCTTATCTTTGGGAAAAAGCTGGACACCTTTTATGGGCTGAAAAAACTCTTGAGAAAGAATATAAAGCAGTGGAGTTTTATCACTGATTCTATTGTAACAGATCCCAGGGGAAACATCCTGTGTACTGCCTATCCCCTCAGGGGCATCACTGATATCTTTATGGTTAAGTTACTTGTGACTGGCTATAGATCCCATCCAGAATCTAATATATTAAAGAGTCCCTCGGGATATATGATAGCCCTGCCCATAGAGAAACATCATAGGATAAAGGGCTATCTGGTCCTCCTTATAAGTAAGATGATAGATGCCCGGGCCCAGGTGCTGGTGAGGACTCAGGCCATAATAATGTTTATTATAATCATCACCTCCTTTTTATCTCTCCTGGCACTGGTGTGGTGGGTGAGTACCTCCCAGGGAAGATTGGTGAAACAGATATCCCTTTCGCGTATAATACCCATCCTGTTTGTTAGTTTTCAGCTCATTTATGCGGTGGTGGCCACGCAGGGGTATCAAAAGAGGTTTTCCTCTATAATTCAGCAAAAGATCTTTTATATACACGATAGTCTTGTCCATGACCTTCAGTATCTTTTGAGTAAGGGGGTCTCTCTTAATCGTGTTACAGGCATGGAAGCATATCTCCAGCAGATACTCTCCTCTAATATGGAGATAAAATCCATTGAGATAATGGATATGCACCATCATATCCTCTATAAGGTGGAGAGAAGTCCTCGGTATTCTTTTATCCTTCAGAGAGTGGGATTCTTTCAGATAGACAAGACATCGGTCCTGGTGGACAGGGATAAGAGACCTGTGATTTATGTAAAGACTACAGGAAATCCTGAGTTTATTTTTAATCAGGGACTTGGGATGTATCTGGATACTGTTACCATCATTATCCTGTGTCTTATCTTTTTAGGGGAGTTGAATCGGATATTTTCCCCTCTCTTATATAGCCTCCAGCATGGTTATGAAGAGATAGAAACATCCACTGCTGATACGGGAATGAAATTTTTGCGTATCATAGCCTTTTTGTTTTTCTTCTCGTATGACATGCCCATGTCCTTTATCCCTCTTTATATGAAACAGTTTCATATTATGCCTTTAAAGTTCATTCCTGTAGATGTAATATTGAGTCTTCCAATCACTGCAGAGATAGTATGTGCCACCATAAGTACTATGTTTGGAGGGATAGTTACAGAGAGACTAGGATGGAATAAGAGTCTTATCTTTAGTATTGTATTTGCCACTACCGGTCTATTAATTGCAGGATTTTTCCCCAATCCTTGGATATATATCCTTGCTCGATCCCTGGCAGGTCTCGCCCTGGGACTTATCCTTATCTCCCTTCAATCCTCTATTGCCCACACCCAGGATATAAACAGGGCAAATGCCATCTCCAATATATTTGCGGGGGTGCTGGCAGGAAGTCTGTGTGGAAATGTTGTTGGTGCCATGCTTGCTGACCAACAGTCCTATAGTGTTGTATTTATTGTGGCTGGGATAATGAGTGTGGTGATAAGTGGGTATATAGTTTATCTTTTAAAGAGGGTTGCACTATCTCCCTCCCAAGAGAGTCATAGCTCAGGCCCTGTGGAGTTAGAGGGAGGGAGAGGGTCCTTGTGGAGCTGGGCAGATGTGAAGACATTGAGTCTGATTATATGTATTGCCATGCCAGTGGCTATGACCATGGTGGGGATATTGTACTACCTCATCCCTGTATATCTCAAAGAGATTGGCACTTCCCAGGGTAATATAGGGAGGGTGATAATGATATATGGATTATGTATTATATATGGGGCCCCTTTTATCTCTCGTATGGTGGAAGGTAGGGATAGGCGCAGGGTGGCCCTGGTCACTGGTTTTATCTCCCTCCTCTCCCTGGTGCCCTTTATTTTCCTGAAGGGGATCTTACCTTCTTCCATTTCTATCCTCTTTGTTGGGTTGGCAAATGCCCTTGGGGCAGGGTGTCTGGTGGTATATTTTCTTGACCTTACCTCCTCCTCAAGGTTGAGTGAACACAGGAGGATAAGTATCTATAGGGGCTTTGAGCGCATGGGGCAGATACTTGGTTCAGTGCTCTTCGCCTTTTTTGTAGGCTCCTTTGGTATGAATATGGGGCTGGGCATCCTGTTGGGATGCTTTGCAATCCTCCTGGTGGCTTTTTACCTTATACAACATGGCAGGGATAGAGATGCACTTTCAACCTCCTGAGAGGAGTAAGTCCCTACCTATTGAATGGCTCTCTCTAGAAGAGACAGATCAATTGGTTCATCTTGTGGGTCTGTGTTATGGAGATAAATATCCAGATAAGACCTTTTACGATGCGGAAGGGCTCAGGAGGGTCTTCAGAGAAGGGAGACTTCGCTCTGCAGTTATTAAGGACGCAGGAGAGGTTGTGGGACATCTTTGTTTGGTGCCATCTCATTTGGAAAATGTCTGGCTCTTTTTTTGTGGTCTGAGTCATCCAGATTACAGGGGAAATCATTTTTTGACCAGGCTCATGGTCTTTATGTGTGAATATGTGTATAAGATAGGTAAGATGGGATGTTATAGTGAAATGGTGATGTATAATCTGGCCTCGCAGCGCTCCAGTATCCTGGCTGGAGGGGGGGAGTGTGCCTTTTTTTATGCCAGGATACCTCCTGGATACAAAGAGGGATGGAAAAACACCATGTTGTTTTTCTTTCCTGCCAAGGGCCCCTTGCCTCCAATGGAGTGTTGCTGTTCTTATTATGTTACAGAGGTATTTTCCATAGCCCACCGTTTCAATATAGAGGTGGTATCTGGTAGGGGAGCCAGATTGGGGAGGGAGAACATCTTTGAGATAAAGAGAAGCCCCGCCTGGAAAACTGCTGAATTGTTGGTGGAGGACCTTACCCCTCATGAGGACCATAGTTCATTCTGGGAAGAGCACCTGGCCACCCTGGAACAGGAACCTGTAAGGGGGATATATTTAAACCTCTCCCATCCCCAGGTAGATAAGTGGGTGGAGATGCTCAGTAAAAGGGGTTATTTTTTTGCAGGGATATTGCCTTACTTGTTTTCTTCTGGAAGTGCCCTTATCCTCCAGAATATAGCCCCCCGCATCCCCCTTCAAAGTGGGGACGACCTATTCGTAAGTGATTTTGGAAGACGTATCTTTAGATTCTGTGAGCGCTCCAGGAGATCTGAGTCTTTATAGGGTGATTTCCAGGATATTCTTCCCCCCCCTGTACTGGTAAGATACCTCATGGGCCATTTCTTTTACTAGAAATATCCCCAATCCTCCTGGCTCAAGCTCTTCAAGGGAATTTTGTTCGCTTATTATACGGGGTTTGAACTCAAGGGGATTAAATGGTCTGCCCTTATCTTCAAATATCACTACAATGTGGTCTTGCTTTAAGATGAGCCTTACCACCAGCTCCCCCTCTTCCTCTGCTCCATAGGCATATCTACAGATATTTAAGATTATCTCCTCCAAGATCAGCTCAATACGATAGAGGAACTCCCCGTCCTTGTTATTTTCTTGAAGGATTTTTTTCACCTGCTCAATAATGGAGGATGCCTCTTGGTAGTTGGCCCGTGAGGTAAATATGAATTCCCTTTCAGGAGCTGGCTTCTTCAATGGCGTCCTCCAGGTTGTCGTACATTGGAAATATGGAGTTAAATCCAGATATCTTAAATACCTCCTTTACCATGGGCTGGAGATTACAAAATACATACCTTCCATTGGATGCCTTTATCTTTTTCCCCACTGAAAGCACACTTCTAAGGCCAGCAGAACTTATATATTCAAGGCCAGATAGGTCCATCACCAGTCTATTTTTTTCCTCGGCAAGCAGGGAACATTCCTCTTCAAATCGTTTTGCAGTATTTGCATCCAGCCTGCCAGAGACTTTTATTAGCAGAATCTTTCCACACTCACTCTTCTCTATATTCATTTTCCTTGTCCTCCCTGGATATTTTTTGTGAGGTTGTAAAAATAGTCCTCCCTGGAAGTTAGAGGGTGATTGACTTCCATTGATAAGCCATATTATAAAATTTTATTATATTCTACAAGGAGTGATTATGTCAGAAGGAAGGCTCGTCTCCTTAAAATGGAAAATAGCTATCCCCCTTATTTTTTTGTTTTTTGTGATGGCGGGAGCCATTATATTCCTCTCTGCCAACCAGATACGTGAGTCCATGTTCAGGATAAATGAGCAACAGGCCAATAATATACTCTACCTGGTGGACCTGAATATAAATGGTCAATATAGAAATTTTTTGGTCCACAAGATAAATGTTATCCTGGAGACAAAAAGGTCCATGAGGTTTATCAATGATAGGCTGGGATACTGGCTTTTAAGAAATGGAGACAGGGCCCTTACAGAGGTAAAAGGATTTCTTTCTGACTATAATAGGCTATTTTCCTATAATATATTTGCCATGGTCCTGAGGGGAGGAAAGTTATTACTCAATACCAGCAGAGAAGTGGATTTTCATACACTGCTCACACTTCAGGATATAAAGGGAAGAAAGTTAAGGGACATATTTTCAAATGGTAGAGACCTGGAGAGGGGAGATTTTATTATCTTTACCTATAAGAAGCGCAGTATGGTGGGATTTTTAAAACTCCACCGCCAGTATCTAGTGGCGGTATTTTTGGATATCCAGCAAATAAAACAGAATCTGTTGAAAAATAAGAAAAAGATGGTAGACATACTGTGTTCTAGCCTCAATAGAATAAAGATACTTTCCTCGGGTTATGCATTTATAATAGATAGGAGGACGGGAGTCACCATATTTGCGAGGGATTTAAGTTTTAGAAGAATAAAAGACCTGTTATTGTCCCACATTAAGGCCCTTCCCTTTGGGATCCCCCATTCCTTTAAGTTGGTCACAGGGGGGCACACCTATTATGTAAAGACACGATATTTTAGACCCCTGCACTGGTATGTGGGGGTAATAGTACCACTTAGTGAGATTCTTGCTCCTGGCTACAGGCTGGTAAGGCTTCAAAGTGTCATTGTCTTTATCATATTTGCCTTGAGCCTTATGGTGGTATTGGTCCTTATTGTGAGGGCCATGGAGCCGTTAAAGAGGCTCTCCAGGTTTACCTCTGCCCTGGCGCACCATGACTTTTCAAAAGAGGAGCTGGACGTATCTTCCTACTTTAGTCCTGGAGATAGGCAGAGGAGGGATGAGATCGGCCTTCTCACAAGGGCCTTTCTCAGGATGTACTCAGAACTCATAAATAATGTGAAGACCCTGCTTCATGTCACAGCCACCCAGGAGAGGATGGAGAGTGAACTCAGGATAGCAAAGGAGATACAGATGGGGATACTTCCCCCCTCTGAGCCCCAGAGGAAGATCCCCTTGGTGCAGCTCAGCGCTTATCTACGACCTGCCAGGGAGGTAGGGGGAGACCTATATCACTATTTTCTCATTGACCATGATCACCTATGCTTTGCGGTGGGGGATGTCTCAGATAAGAGTGTACCTGCAGCGTTTTTTATGGCCATGACCATGACCCTGCTCAAAAATTCTGCAGTGGCAAATAAAGATGCTGGAGAGATTATTGCCAGGATAAATAATGAGCTGTCAGTAAATAATCCCAACAATATGTTTGTTACCCTCTTTATGGGTATTTTAAATATCCATACTGGGGAACTTCAGTATGTAAATGCGGGTCATAATCCAGTTATCCTGTGCAGACAAGGGCAGGATCCCCATTTCTTGAAAGATCTCAGTGGGCCGGTGGTGGGGGCATTTGAAGGACTTGAGTACAGGACCTTCCATCTCAAACTGGGGGCAGGAGACACCTTGTTTCTCTACACCGATGGAGTCACAGAGGCCATGGATAGAGACAAACACCTCTATGGGGAAGAGCGGCTTATCTCTCTTATTAAGGAGATATGTATGACCCTTACTCCAAAGGAGATTATCAGAAGGGTGAATGAGGACGTGAAGGACTTTGTAAAGGATGCCCCCCAGTCTGATGATATTACCATGATGGTGGTGAGAAGACTCTAAGGAGAGAGCAAGGATAGATATTTCCTGGCACTGGTGAGGTAATAATAGTCACCTACTCCTTTTTTCAAGACCTGGGGAGGGAGAGGATCCCTTATTACCTTGAGAATGGCTTCTGCTAGGGAAGAGGGTTCTCCCACCTCTACAAGGGGACCTAGTCTCCCATCCTGGAGTATCTCCCGGGGACCACTTTTGCAGTCAGTGGAGACCACTGGGGTCCCCAGGGCCAGGGCCTCTGTAAGGGCATTGGGGGAGCCTTCCCAGCGGGAAGAGAGCACAAAGAGGTCTGCATTGGCTATGTAAGGATAAGGATTTGAAATAAATCCCGCTAGCTTTATCCTCTGGTTTAGTCCCAGCTTATTTATCTGCTCCTGTAGTTGTGCCCTTTTCTCCCCTTCTCCCATGATAAAAAGCCTCAGAGGTATGCTTTTATTTACCAGATAGATAGCAGATATAAGGGTTTGAAAGTCCTTCTGGGTGGTGAGTCTGCCCATTGCCACTGCCACCTTTATGTCCCTGTTGGGTCCAAACCACTCCTCTTCCACAGGGGAAAGGGACATCTCAAATAGCTCTCTGGTAATAGTGGGGTTGGGTATGCAGAGCACTTTTTCCCTGAGGGAGGGAGACATACTCAGGAGGTCTTCTTTTACCCCCCTGGAGACTGCAACAATCCTGTGGGTCTGTTTCATAGCCCATCTGAGGAGGAATGTGCGCAGAAAGATATATAAAGGGGAACGGTTTCTCTCCTTTAAAGATTGGGTCAGGGTGGTTCCCATACGTCCAATTATCTTTACCTTGGAACCTGTGATCCTCTTTGCAATGGCCAGGGAGACTATTGCCCTCTCCTTAAATGCCAGGATGGATCCAGGTCTTTTTTTGTGGAGGTATTTACATAAAAAGGGAATATTTAGATAGTTGTGGGAGGCTGGAAGCTGGATTACCTTCACAGGTGCAGGGATGTGTTTCACAAACCTCCCTTGGGATTTTATCCTGAGCACCTCCACCTCTCTTCCCAGTTCTAACATCCCCTGCATGAGGTTTATTGCCATCTTCTCAACCCCTCCGTCCCCGGAGAAGGATATGAGCATGCGCACTTTCACCTCACATCTCCTATTATCTCGTTATAGAGATCGATATATGCCTCAACCATGGAATCTATGGAAAAATGTCCTTTGACAAAGGCCTTTCCCCATGTTCCCATTTGGTCTCGCAATCTACTATCTTCCAGCAACCTGTTTATTGCCTCCCCAAATCCCCGCCAGTCCCCTGCCCTTACTAAGATCCCATTTTTTTCATGGATCACCACTTCAGGGATCCCTCCTACCCTGGATGCCACAACAGGGACACCTGCGGCACATCCCTGGAGGAGAGAGACCCCAAGTCCTTCCATATAAGCGGGATGTATTATTGCGTATAAACAGGGGAGCACCCTGGGCATGTCCTCCCGAAATCCGCATATTTTTACCTGGGACTCCAGTCCCTGTCTCCTTATGTTGTCCCTTACCTCCCCCTGGAGAGGCCCCTTACCAAAGAGGAGAAAAATGGTCTCAGGATGCCTCTCCACTATCAACGGCACCACCTTTAACAGGATATCATGTCCCTTTCTGGGGATAAACTGGGCTATCATCCCAATGGCCCTGTTATGGGGAGTTAGTCCAAATTCCCTGAGAAACCATTCCCTATTGCACTTTTTCCCATATTCTTCTATATCTACTGCACTGGGGATACGTATTATCCTGTTCTCATCAACCCCTTGTTTTAGCAGGACCCTTTTTATCCCCTCCGAGATTACAACCACTCTGTTGCATCTATTGTATTTTATCCGTGCCCATGTAGGAGGCTCTGGATTGTCCACCCTTCTGGTTATAATAAGGGGTAGACCCATTAGTCTTGACGCCAGCCAGCCCCATAGGTCTGCCCCCCTTCTACTGTGTATATGCACCAGGTGGGGACGCTCTTTTTTGAAGATGGAAAGGAGTCTTATAAAGAGCCCTACATCCATATCCCCCCAGGTGTTTTCTCCATATACCTTTAGGTCTCCTTTTAAGAGGAGATGGAGATGGCTGTTTCTGTGGCATATCAGGATGTTTTTCCCAAATCTTCGGCCCTGCAGTCCCTTTAAGAGATATAGGACCTGTTTTGGTCCCCCATAGAGATTTGTTCCTGTTTCTATGTGGACTATCCGGGGATACATAAGAGGTCCTTGGGATCCTTTAAAAGTTAAAGGTGTATTTTCTCTTTTTAAGGGGCACCCTTGTGGGGATAAGTATCTCCACAAATAGAGAGACTCCAGCTCGCTTCAGCAGGGGTATCTTGGAACTTAGGTCTATCTCCCAGTTGGGAAATATAAAAAAGTTTTCCCCATATCTCTTTATCCACATACCTTCTCCCTTGGGACTCAGGATCAATTTTTCCTCTTCCAGATCCTCTCTTTTTGTCCTGGAAACACAAAAAGGCCACATGCCCTTTATTACCATCCCCACTTCCAGGGGGGAAGACCTGGCTATGCTGACCACCTCTTCCTTACAAAGCTCTGGAGAGAGGATAACTCCCTTAAATCCCAGAGGACTTATTGTGGAGATGGCACGGGAATTAGAGATATTCATAAAGGGACCTGCCCAGAGATGAAGTCCCTCCTGCCCTTTAAATAAAGAGATGTGATAAATGGAATTGAGGATAAATTTCCTTGCTCCATATTTTATTGCCCTAGAGACAAGGGATTGTAAGAGATGCTCTTCTTCGGGCCATACCATGGGAGGGAGCCATAACCATTTGTTCCCCAGCCTTTTCACCTCCCCCAATCCCCTCCCTATCTCTATCCACACCCCCCTTTCTATCCCTTTTCTGGCCTTTCCCTTTTCTCTACCAGGGGGGGATATCTGGAGATAGGTAAAGGGGAAGTCCCTCTTCTTTCTACCATGGCCCCTGGTGGGGGGAGTAGAAGAGGGAAAGGCAGGGATAGGTTTGGCTTTTTTCCCAATATAAAAAAGTTCCTTATCCAGTTCTTTTAAGATCTGCAAGAGCCCCTGTTCTCGCCTATCCACCAGAAACACCTTTGTGCCTGGTAGAGGGGATGTCTTAGTTGGAAGGGGATATCTTTTCCCCCTGCGTACATAGGTCCTTATCTTTAATACCATGTGGCCCTTTTTGTCCTGATATCCTACCCTGAGGACATCTCCAGGTAAAAGGTCCAGGTATGGGCGAATAAAGGCCCTTGTCTTTTCTCTACCTACCTTTGCAACCACCAATCCAGAACCCCTTTCTTCATCTCCTTCCACAGGGCAGTATCTACGGTGGGAGAGGATATTATAATGGGTACAGGGTCTGCCAAGACACATCTTTAAGAGTTTTAGGGCCTCTTTTCTTATCCTTGCCTCCTCAGGGTGGTCCCTTAGAAGGGAATATGCCTTTGTGGTATAGAATACATAGTGGGGGCCTTTTTTCCTCCCTTCTATCTTCCAGCATACCACCTTGGGGACTTTAAGTAGTATCTTGGTAAGTACATCCACAGAGAGGTCCTTACAGGAGAAGAATCTTCCTCGCTTGCCTTGTGTTTCATATATGCGTCTGCATGGCTGTACGCATCTTCCCCTAAGGCCACTTTTTCCCCCTAACATGCTGGACCAGTAACACCTGCCAGATATACCATAACACAGGGCCCCATGCACAAACACCTCTAGGGCTACTTTAGTGGAGTTACATGCCCTGCTCACCTGCTGTATTTCATCAATGGTGAGTTCCCTGGGGAGTACTATCCTATTTATCCCCATCTTCTCTATGAGGTCAATGGAGGAGGTTATCTGCCATGCCCCCAGGGTAGAGAGGTGTATCTCTCCGCTGTATTGTATCTCCCTTAACATGGATATAATGGCCATGTCCTGCACTATGAGGGCATGGGGGGAGAGGTGTGTAGATATTATCTTTAAGAGGGACTGGAGTTTTTTTAGTTCTGATTCAAATATCAATACGTTTAGTGCCAGATAGACTCGTTTTCCTTTCTTCCTGGCCAATTCCATAAGGGGGATTAGCTCCGGGATATTGAAATTTGGGGCCTGCTCTCTTGCGGAAAATTCTTTTAGACCCACATAGATGGCATCTGCCCCTGCTGCTATTGCTGCCAGGAAACTGTCCTTATTGCCGGCAGGGGCAAGTATTTCTGGGGGATGAGGGGTGTTCATCTCTTAGACATTTAAGGACAGGAGGGGAAAGTCCCATCTTTCCCCCTGCCCCTACTTTCTCCTCCCTGCTATGTTCCCTCTGCTACATGGGCCTGTCTCTTTTCCGGTGTAGGCCCTATTCCCAGAAGTATGGAACTGGCTATGTAGATGGATGAATAGGTCCCCACCACAATCCCTATAAACAGGGAGAGGGCAAAGTTAAATATCACTCCTCCACCTAGAAGGAGCATTGCCACCACCACCATGAGGGTGGTACCAGAGGTGAGCAGGGTCCTGCTGAGGGTCTGGTTGATTGCCTCGTTAATGGTCTGAATAAAGGGTTTTTTCTTATCTTTTCTAAGGTTTTCTCTGATGCGGTCAAAGATAACAATGGTGTCGTTGAGGGAATATCCAATGATAGTGAGTAGTCCTGCCACCACAGTAAGGTCAAATTCCCGATTGAATAGGGAGAACATCCCCACCGTTATGAGTACGTCATGGATAAGGGCCACCACTGCCCCAAGGGCATAGTTTAGTCTGAGATACCAGCAAAGTCCAAGGGTTATTATTATGGCCGCCAGGATGAGATAGGCCATAGGGACATGGAGGAGTTTTAGAAAATATACCCCCACAGATAGGGCTATGGCCATCAAGGCCGCAGTACCCCACTTTTGTTCAAACCTACCAGAGATGTATATGGAGATGAGTAATACTGCATAGAACAGGGCCTCTAGGGCCTTATCTTTTAGCTCTGACCCTACCTTTGGCCCAACCATCTCCAATCTCTGAATGGTAAAGGGGATCCCCAATTTTTTCAGACCCTGGGCCACGCGGTGTTTTAGTACCTCTGGGTCTATATTGGTAATGGGGGTGCGCAGGAGATATTGATGATAGCTGGATTGTCCAAATCTCTGTACCCGCAGCGAAGAAAGTCCCTCCTCCTTTAGCACCTTTTTGAGCCTGGAGATATCTACCTTGTGGGCAAATCTTACCTGGACATTTATACCGCCTGAGAAGTCCACCCCATATTTAAGCCCTCCCTTTACCACAATACTTATAAGCCCTATTAGGATGAGGGAGATGGACATAATGGCGGTTATCCGCCGTTTTGACATAAAATCTATCTTGGTATCCGGTTTAATTAACTCCAGTCCCATATCTTGGCTCACCTCGTATTTGAGTTAAAGTTTGAATTTTCCGCCGGCTTTTACCCGTTTTAGCCAGAGCGCAAAGAATATCTTGGAGACATATATTGCTGTAAACATAGAGGCAAAGGTCCCCACAGACAGTGTCACCGCAAAACCCCTTACAGGTCCAGTTCCAAACTGGTAGAGGATGATTGCTGCAAGGATAGTGGTGAGATTCGCATCCACAATGGTTAAGGTGGAACGGGCAAATCCCTCCTCCACTGCCTTGGCAGGGCTCATTCCCCTTCTAAGTTCTTCCCTGATCCTTTCAAATATAAGGACACTTGCATCCACTGCAGTACCTATGAGTAGGATTATACCAGCAATGCCGGGGAGGGTAAGTGTTGCCCCAAACGCCGCCAGTACCGCTATTACCAGGATGAGGTTCATGATGAGGAGGGTGTCCACAATGAGCCCTCCCACCCCATAGTAGATGATGGTAAATATGAGTACTGTAGCACCACCCACCAGCAGAGAGCGTATTCCCTGTCTTATGGACTGCTGTCCAAGGGAGGGGCCCACTGAAGATTCATGTAATATCTTCACAGGTGCAGGAAGGGAGCCTGCCCTTAACACTATTGCCAGGTCATGGGCCTCTGCCAGGGTAAATCTCCCTGTGATGGAGGCCCTTCCTCCACTTATCCTCTCCCTGATCACAGGGGCGGAGTACACCTTGTTGTCCAGGATGATTGCCAGTCGCTTTCCCACATTTTCCCCTGTTACCCTTTCAAATATCCTGGCGCCCTGACGATTAAAGGAGAGGGTCACATAGGGTTGATTAAAGTTGTCAAATGCCACACTGGCATCTGTTATATACCTCCCTGTTAATACAGGGGCCTTTTTCACCACAATGGGCTCCTTTATATAGGAACCATCGGGCCTTTTGTGATAGAGATACATTACCTCATCGTCTATGGGGAGATTGCCCTTTAGGGCATCTTCAATGGAGACAGAGTCGTCCACCAGCCTGAATTCCAGGTGAGCGGTCTTCTTAATGATATTAATGGCCCTCTGGGCATCCTCCATCCCAGGGAGCTGAACCTGGATACGGTTGTTTTCCAGTTTTCTAATATCTGGTTCCACCACCCCAAACTGGTCTATTCTGTTTCTGATGACCTTGAGGACCTGGTCTATGGTCATGTCTTTTAGCTTTTTGAGGTAGTCTTCCCTCAGGGATAGGATATATTTTTTCTTTGCCCTGGAGATGTCCTCTATCTTCTCCACCTTTACCTGATAGCGAAAATATTTGTGTAAGATGTCTTCCAGCTGTTTTTCTTTGGTGGCGTCCACCAGGTAAAAGGAAAGTTTGTGTTTGCCCACGATCCTGGGCCTTATTATAATTATTCCCCTCTTTCGGGCCTCTGCCCGGATGTCTTCTCCCAATTGCTCAAGCGCGGCTTCTATTGCCTTGTTCATGTCCACGCCCAGGATGAGATTTATTCCCCCCTGAAGGTCCAACCCCAGTTTGATGCGCTTGTCTGGTAACATCTTTGCAATGGGGTTGTCCGGGGAGATAAAAGAGGGAAGGGCAAAGATAACTCCCAGTCCCAGGACCATAGATGCAATAATTACCCTCAGCTTAAAGTTACTCATCATAGCTCTCTTACCCCACTTGAAGGTTGAGTATCCGAAGGAACCTGAAGGGCCCTTTTTATGGGGACCAAGGATACCTGATTATTTTTTAGACGGGTTGCTACCTCTGTTAGATACAAGGGTGGAGATGTAATTTTTATTGACCTTTACAACCACCTTATTCCCCTTTTCTCCTGTACCCACATCTAGTTCCAGCATATCTCCATCTATGTCCAGGATACGCCCGTAGAGTCCACCTCCTGTGATAACTATATCCCCTTTTCTCAGGTTGTTTAACATCTCTCTATGCTGTTTTGCCTTTTTCTGCTGAGGCCTTATCAAAAGAAAATAAAAGATGGCAAATAGGATTATAAGGGGCATAAAGGCCACCAGGGGGTTCTGGGATCCAGCGCCTCCCTGGGGTTGTGCCATGGCATAAGCCAGAGTTTCCAGAAACATATTTTTCTCCTTTGTTTTGATTGTGAAATATTGGTAAATGCCTATAAGTTAGAAACCTCAAGCTCTCCTGGGTTACCTATAAAATAACACTCATGTCAAGATGTTTATACCCCAGGTAAGAACATGGTGAAGGATTACAGCTCCTTCCATGCCCTGAACCGCTTTTTGAATATCTTCAGCTCCCTTTTTTCCTCTCTGGTTTTGGCAAGGGCAGAGGCCCTTTTTATATAGCTCATTGCCATTTTTTTGTTTCCCCTGTAAAGGGCCGCATAGGCAAAATGTAGAAATCCCAGAAATGGGGAGCGGTATCTACCTAGGATCCTCCCCATCACCTCATGTACCTCGCTGTCTTCAGGGGCGTAGTTAAGTACCCTCTTGAGGTCCGCAAGGGCCTTGTCCACCTTCCCCTGACTACCATATATGCGTCCCCTGAAAAAAAGAGCAAAGTAATCATCGGGATATTCCCTTAAGCCCAGATTTAGACACTTTAGAGCGGTGTTTAGTCGTCCCAGGTTAAAGTAAAAAATGCCCATTTCTCTGTACCATACGGGGATGGTGGCGGCACATTTGGTATGGGAAAACAACTTCTCAGCGGTCTTTATCTGGTTTAAACGGGAGAATAAAATGGCCCTGGCAAGGGTAAGCTCACAGGGGGAGGCCCCCTTTAACACATCCTCCACCATCTTTATTCCCCGTGCGGGATCGCTATATTCTCCCAGGATAAGGGCCTTTATTTTTAGAAAGATAGGGGATGGATGAAAGTGGGGAGAGGGAAGATTTTTTAACATGTCAGAGAGGTAGGAGATCCTGTCCTCAATCCCAGGGTGGGTGAGAAAATATGGGGGGATATTGTTTTCTCCGGACATTATCTTTATCCTCCTGAGTTTTTCAAAGGCCCCTATCATGGCCTTAGGAGGAAATCCCGCCTTTGTGAGATACTGGATCCCGATTTGATCTGCTTCCCTTTCCTCTTCCCTGGTATATTTTAACATTGCAGTCTGGGCCCCTGCGACGCTTCCAAAGGCCACTGCACTACCCACAGAGCGTCCTATCAGGGCCCCTGCCAGCATGCCCACCAGACTTCCCACGGTGAGAAGCCTTTCTCTTTCTATATTTTGGGCCAGATGACGCTGGGTCACATGGGCAAGCTCATGACATATAACAGCGGCAAGCTCTGCCTCGTTATCCATAAGTTCAATGATTCCTGTGTTAAGGAATACATGTCCCCCTGGACCTGCAAATGCATTGATTTGAGGGTCTCTTATCACATCCACGGTGATGTGAAAGGGCTGTGGGGGGATGGCCCTTATTATCCGATGCGAGAGCCCTTTTATAAATGTATTCACATAAGGGTCATATACTATGGGATAATGGGCCCTTATGTAGTTGTAAAACTTCTCCCCAAGTTTTACCTCATCATGGATGGAAAACTCCATTACCGATGCCTGTAGCCCAGGGGAGGAGAAGAAGAGAAATAAGATCATAAATATCAGAAAGGGCAGAGACCTTTTGGCCTTTAGTTTCACAGGGTGCTCCTTCATTATTTGTTCATCAGGTCCAGAAATTCCCTGTTATTCTTTGTCCCCTTCATCTTATCCAGAAGGAATTCCATACTATCTAAGGGACTCATGGTGGCCAGGAGTTTCCTAAGTATCCATACGCGGTTTAATACATCCTCTTGTAAAAGGAGCTCTTCCTTTCTGGTCCCAGAGCGGTTTACGTCTATAGCAGGGAAGACCCTCTTTTCCGCCAGATACCTATCCAGGTATATCTCCATATTTCCTGTGCCCTTAAATTCTTCAAATATCACCTCATCCATCCTGGACCCAGTATCTATAAGGGCAGTGGCAATAATAGTGAGACTTCCTCCCTCCTCTATATTCCTTGCCGCACCAAAGAATCTCTTTGGCCTCTGAAGGGCATTGGCGTCTAGCCCTCCAGATAGGACCCTCCCAGAGGATGGGGTGATGGCGTTATATGCCCTCCCCAGACGGGTTATGCTGTCCAGGAGGATAACCACATCGTGCTTGCGTTCCACAAGTCTCTTTGCCTTTTCCAGGACCATTTCTGCCACCTGCACATGGCGATGGGGAGGTTCATCAAAGGTAGAACTTATTACCTCTCCCTTTACAGTCCTCTCCATGTCTGTGACCTCTTCAGGCCTCTCATCTATGAGCAAGACAATGAGATAGACCTCTGGATGGTTTACCATAATGGAGTTGGCAATGGTCTGCAGAAGCACTGTCTTTCCTGTCCTTGGGGGGGCCACGATAAGACCTCTCTGTCCCTTTCCAATAGGTGTGAGTAGGTCTACTATCCTGGCTGAATAGTTGTCTTCTCCATTTTCAATGTTAAATTTTTCATCGGGATACACCGGGGTCAGGTTGTCAAATAGCACCAGATTCTTGGACTCTTCGGGTGGACCGTATCCCACCTTCTCCACCCTCAACAGGGCAAAGTAGCGCTCTCCCTCTTTGGGGGGACGGATCTGGCCGGATATCACATCTCCCTTTCTCAGACCAAATTTCCTTATTTGGGAAGGGGAGACATAGATATCATCTGGCCCTGGCATATAGTTGTAGAGGGGGGACCTCAAAAAGCCAAAGCCATCTGGGAGTATCTCCAGCACCCCTTCTCCATAGATGTTTCCGTGTTTCATTGCATAGGACTGGAGGATGGCGAATATTAATTCCTGTTTCCTGAGACTGCTGGGATTTTCCACATTGTATTGGGCCGCCAGCTTCATGAGTTCATCCATGGTCTTTTTTTTCATCTCAGAGAGATTCATCACCCTTGAATTTGCATTCATATACCTACCCTCTTTTGAATTTTTTCTTTTTTTCTGCACCACTATTCCTTGATTGTGTTTTTAAAAGGTAAAGAACATTTCTTGTTATACCAAGGGGGTTGCTTACTGTGTTATCCCGGACGGCTATGGCTGGGGTTTTTTTAGAAGGAAAAAGCTGTTAAACTATTTTTTGAGAATGTCCTTAAAAATTCTTCCTATCTCTTCTCGTATGTCTTCCTTTGCCCTATTTAAGGAATAGGACAACTCTGTAGTGATGAGAGACATGGCGTGTTCCATGAGGCGTCTTTCCCCGAAGGATAATTCCTTATCTTGGGATATAAGTATAAGCTCCTTGAGGACATACGCCACATCTACCAGGTCTCCACTCTTTAATTTATCGGCATATTCCCTGTATCTCCTGTTCCAGTTCTGACCCGCATATCCCTTAAAATCGCTCCAATCAGAAAGATACTTTAAGACCTTTTGACCATAGTCTGCATCACATATACATCTTAGACCAACATTTTTTGCATTATTCACAGGTATCATCACAGTGCCATTATTGCTGAGGATACGGATAATGTAAAAGTTGGTCTTTATTCCCCCCACTTCTTTTTCTGTAATATTCTCTACTATTCCCACCCCCTGGGCAGGATATACCACCAGTTGATCTTTTTTAAACACGACAAATGCCCCCCTATTCTATTTAATAGGGGAATTATACACCAAAAAAAATACTAAGTCCACACCTTTCCCTGGCTGTAACTATCAGGGAAGTCTAAAGGCGTTGATGAGGTTTCTTCCCGCATCAAGGCCTTTTCTTAAAAAGATTATACACCCCTTAACCGCCGCCTCCAGGATATAAGGGAGCACTTTAATTTCCCCTTCCTCAAATGGAGACAACACATAGTCTCTTATGGCTTCTCCCTTTGAGGGACGTCCAATCCCAATCCTTATCCTATAGAAATCCTTGCTCTTTAGTGTAGAGATGATGGATAGTACTCCCCGATGGCCCGCTCCTCCTCCCCTATAGACCAATTTCATCCTCCCCAATTCAATATCCAGATCATCGTGGACCACCAGGAGATTAGGGGGAGCAATGGAGTGGAGATGACATAACTTCTCCACTGCGATTCCGCTCAGGTTCATAAAGGTTAAAGGTTTTGCCAGGATACATAAAGGGAGGGAAGGCATCTTCAGGGGCCACCACTGTAGGTCTCCTCCTTCTCTGCCTTCCCCTACATAGTCATGATATTCATCTATGAGGAAATCTATAAACAAAAAACCCACATTGTGACGTGTGAGCTCATATCCTTTCCCTGGGTTCCCCAATCCCACAATAAGCCAGGTATTATCCACCGTTGTTACTACACCTATTGCCTATTCCTCTTCTTCCTCTTCCCCTTCCTCTTCTTCGCTGGAGGTCTCTGGCGGTTCCACGCCAAGTACAGCGTAGTTGTCTTCCACATCGTCCAGCCTTACCCCCTCAGGAAGTGGAAGGTCCTTTACCTGGAGATTGTCGTTTATATCCAGTTCCCTCACATCTATTTCTATCTTCTCAGGGATGGAGGTGGGTAGACATACAATGGGTATGGTTTCCCGGTAGATGGAGAGGACGCCCCCCCTCTCTTCGCCCTTTGGTTTCCCCACTGGGACAATGGGCACATCCACATATACCTCTTCTTCCAGGTCCACTCCCAGGAAGTCCACATGGAGCACCTTGTTTTTCACAGGGTCCCTTTGAATGTCCCATACCAGGGCGTACTTTGTCTCTTCTTCATCCCCTTTCTTCAACGTGAGGTCCACTATCTTGGTCTTGTGGGCCCGGGAATATATCTTTTCAAAGGTGCTCCTTTTTACACTTAGGGGGATGTTTTCCCCCTTTTTGTAGTAGATAGCTGGAACATATCCCTTTGCCCTTAACTTTCTGGCCACGCCTTTTCCCGTGCCTTCACGTACCTCTGCCTCAATGACAAATTCCCCTACCATCTTATTTTCTCCTTAACGCTTATTTTTCATTGTGATTCTCTTTTATGAGAACAATACACTTACTGAAGATTCATTGTGGATGTTGTTGATTGCCTGGGCAAGAAGTCCTGCCACAGAGACCACCTCTATCTTCCCACACCCTCTGGCCTCTTCGCTCAGTGGGATGGTATCAGTGACTATTAGCCTGTCAATGGAAGAAGAGCTTATCCTTTCCACCGCAGGACCTGATAGTACTGGATGGGATGCACACGCTATAACTGTCCGGGCTCCCCTATCCATAAGTGCCCTGCTGGCAGTGACCAAGGTACCTGCAGTATCCACCATGTCATCTACAATAATGGCGAGCTTGTCCTTTACATCCCCTATAACATGCATTGCCTCTGCCTGATTTGGCTTGTCCCTTCTCTTGTCAATAATGGCAAGACCGCAATCCAGTCTCTTAGCAAATGCCCTTGCCCTCTCCATCCCCCCTGCATCCGGGGAGACCACCACCTTCTCACCCTCTATCCCTTTGAGATACTCCAACAGGACCTTAGATGCATAGAGATTGTCAACTGGAATATCAAAAAATCCCTGTATCTGTCCTGCATGCAGATCTATGGTGAGCAATCTACTTGCCCCTGCCACTGAGATGAAATCTGCCACCATCTTGGCGCTTATGGGTACACGGGGGATGACCTTTCTGTCCTGTCTCGCGTAACCATAGTAGGGTACCACCGCAGTAATCCTTTTGGCACTGGCCCTCTTAAGGGCATCTAACATGAGACATAGTTCCATGAGATTGTCATTTACTGGTTTACACGTGGACTGTATTACAAAGACGTCACATCCCCTTACATTGTCTCCTATCTCTATGCGTATCTCTCCATCACTAAAGGGCTTGGCTATCCTTGGGGTGAGTTGGGTCCCAAGATGGTTGGCAATGGCCTCTGCCAGGGCCATGTTTGAGTTTCCTGTGATAAGCTTTAAAGTGTTATTGTTTCCCATGGCTGCTTATAGATAAAAGTATTTTTTAGGTTAAGGTTTTTTGTTTTGTTGGTTTCTTGTAACCTATGGATTTAAAAGGAGAGTAGCCAGAAGGGAGTATTTAATGTATATGCCCCCATAAACTAAAATAGCAGGGGTGGGAGGATTCGAACCTCCGCATCACGGGGCCAAAACCCGTTGCCTTGCCACTTGGCTACACCCCTGTATTTATAAAGAAAGCAATTCCTCTGCCCTTCAGTTCCTCTAGCACCTCCCCTGGAATTTGTCCAGAATATAGTGCCACCAGAGAAGACCCCGAACCGCTAAGTACACATGCCCTTGCCCCCCCTTTCATGACCCAGGACTTGAGTGTCCTCACAGTGGGGTGTTCTCTAAAGACCACAGACTCAAAGTCATTGGCCCAAAAACGAAAAGGCTTATTAATATCAAAGAGGTTATTTGTCAAGGAGTGGGGCCTGGTTGTTTCGCTGGTTTTGTCCCATTTTCTATATGCCCAGGAGGTGGAGATATCTATGGGGGGAGATATTACCAGGAAACAGGATTCCCTTATTTCAGGGGGAATTGGAATGGGTATTATCCTTTCCCCTATCCCTGTTACATAGGCCGCAGAGTCAAAGAGGAAAAAGGGCACGTCTGCTCCGCACATCCCAGCTATCTTAATAATGAGGTCAAAGGGGATCTCCCTGCCCCTCTTCTTTGAGCTGTTCCACAGATATTTCAATAGATGGGCGGCATCGGAGCTTCCTCCACCTAGGCCGGCCCCTACGGGGATATTTTTTTTCAGGACGATGTGTAGGGAGGGCCACAGTCCCGTGAGATTCCCAAAGTGTTCATATGCCCTGTATAGGATGTTGTGAGAAATGAGTCCCTTTATATTGCACTCAAGGGTAAGACCCTTATCTCCTCCTTCATATATCTGGAGGGTGTCTGAGGGGGAGGGTAGAGGAAGGAAGATGCTCTCTATCTCGTGATAGCCATCTTCCCTCCTTCTCCCTATCTTTAGATAGGTATTTACTTTACATGGGCATGTTAATACAGTGGGAGAGCTACCCATCTCTATTACTTGTTTGCTAGTGGGATGGGACGGAATATGTTCTCACCACGCCGTCTTATAAGAAGAAGTATAGCCCCTTTCTTTTTGGCCTCTTTTATTACTTCTCTTAGATCTTCCACGCTCTTTAGCCGCTTAAAGTTTGCCCTCAAGAGGATATCCCCCTGTTCAATATCTGCATCATCTGCCTTGGAACCACTTTTTACATCTACTACTACCAGCCCATAGTCCTGCTCCAGGTGGAATCTTTTCATATCCTGAGGGGTGATGGGTCTGAGTTTCATCCCCAGGATATATCCTGCCTCTCCATATCTATGACTTTCCAGTTTGGCCAGGTTGGTCTTTCTCTCTCCCAGCTTTACCCAGAAGTCCTTGAGTTCCCCTTTTCTCCATACGGTTATCTTTATCCTGGTCCCAGGGGCAAATCCCCCTATCTTTCTGGTGAGGTCCCGTGAATCCTGTACAGGTTTACCATTTACTGAGATAATCACATCTCCTACCTTTATACCTGCCCTGGAGGCGGGGTCGCCAGGGATGACAGAGGCCACTAACGCCCCTTTTGCCTCTGGTAGTCCCAGGGCCTTTGCGGTTTCTTCATCCACATCCTGTATAGTGACCCCTAGCCAGCCCCTCTTTACCATCTTGTATTTTTTGAGCTGGGCGATGACCTGTTTTGCCATATTGCTTGGGATGGCAAAGCCTATTCCCTGCCCTGATGCCACGATCGCAGTATTTATCCCTATCACCTCTCCTTTCATATTTAAGAGGGGACCTCCGCTATTACCTGGATTTATAGAGGCATCAGTCTGGAGAAAGTCGTCATAGGGACCTGCACCAATCACCCTTCCCTTGGCACTTATTATGCCTGCGGTTACTGTATGGTCCAATCCAAAGGGGTTTCCAATGGCTATCACCCAATCCCCTGGCCGCACCTTGTCAGAGTCTCCAAACTTGAGATAGGGTAGTTTTCTGTGGGCGTTTATCTTGAGCAGGGCGAGGTCTGTCTCCGGGTCTGTTCCAATGACCTTTGCCTTATAGATGTGTTTTCCTCCTTTAAGTATCACCTTTATCTTGTCCGCCTTGGAGATCACATGATAATTGGTAACGATGTAGCCATCTGGAGAGATAATGAACCCTGAACCAAGGGCGTATTCCTTCTTTTTTGTGGGTGGCAGGCTTTCAAAAAAACGATTGAAGAATTGTTCAAAGGGATCATTTTTTCCAAAGGGAGAAAAGAAGCGCCTTAGACGCTGGGATACCTCTACCACCTTTACTGTACTTATATTTACCACTGCTGGACTTGCCTTTTCCGCAAGATCTGCAAAAGAGGGTAGAGATGAGATGTCCCTTGCCAGGGCCCTTCCCTGCAATATCCACAGGAAAGCCAGAAAGATTAAACATGTCCTTTTCATTGTTCCACCTCCTTGAACTAAAGTATTTCCTTATATATTTTCTGAAAAGAATTCCGTAATCACAGAACCATCCTTCTCCCGAGCCCTTACACCAAGATCCCTGGCCTGTCCTTTACAGACAAACTTTCCTTCTCTTAGATAGATGTATCCCCCTGCAAGCACCTTTGCATAAGGTATCTGTTCCCGCATCTCCTCATGAAGTATCCTCTCTGGGAAGATAATGGGGACCTCATTGCCGGAGAAATCTTCAAATATCAAATATTTCATATTCCTCCCCCCTCTCTACCTCTTAACCTGTTATAATTTCACCTGATGCCCCCAATGCCTCCTTTAAGAGTCCTAGGGTCTCCAGGGCATCTTTTTCTTCTAATCTCCTGAGGGCAAATCCTGCGTGGATAAGGATATAATCTCCCTCCCTTACCTCTTCATCCATGAGAAGGAGAGATGCCTTGATAAGGGATTCTCCCACCCTGCAATATGCCATCTCACCCTCTATTTTTTCCACCTTAAGGGGTACCGCCAGACACATATCTCCTCCTATATAAAGACTTTTTTATATAATTCCCTGATGTCCTCCACCACGATGTCAGGGTCACACCTCTCTATCTCTCTCCTGGATGATATCCCTGTTAAGACTGCTCCACTCCATGTGCCTGCCTTTTTTGCACATGTTATATCAATTGGGTGATCTCCCACATATAGGGTATGCTCAGGCCCTATGCCCAGTTTTTCTACTGCAGAGAGTAAATGAGATGGATGGGGTTTTACCTCTTCCACCTCCTCCCGGGGGAGAAACACATCCACCTCTTTTTCTATCTCTGGATAGACCTGTCTTACTGCAGGGGTGCAATTGCGGGTTATCACCCCCACCCCTATGGCTCTTTCCCTGAGTCTGTATATTATCTCTCTACTATAGGGAAATAACCTCCCCCTTTTTGCCGCCCTCATCTCCATATCCACCAGTAACAGCCTGCACCTGGTGTTAAATTCCAGGGCAAGGTCCCTGTCCATCTCTGCTACCCTGGCGGTTAATATCTCTATGAATTCCAGTACAGGAGGGGCATTTTTAAGGAGCACCTCTCTGTCCTCCTCCAGGAAGATGGCCCCTAGGGATGCTATTTTTCTCTTTATCTTATCAAAATCCAGGGTTAGTGTAGCTAGCGTCCCATCAAAGTCAAATATAATCCCTTTTAACTTTCCATTTAACACCTCTTTTTTGCGCCTCCTTTAACGCCTTGCTTTTCCTCCTGTATCTATTCAGCACTAAAGGATGTATGCACACTTAGTCAATCCCCAAAAATGCCTGCTCTACCTTGACAAGCTATTTCTTAAGGGGTTAAGAGTCAAGTAATCGGAAAAGGAGAGTATTTTTTGGCTAGAGGTATATAAAAAGGGGATATTTTCATAAAAACAAAATTAAAAGGATGCGGTACATATGGGTTCAGAAAAAATTATTATAGATGGAAAAGAGTATGAGTTTAAACAGGGCGAGACCATATTAGAGGTGGCCCGGCGGAATAATATATTTATTCCGACCCTGTGTTACTTAAAGGGGGCCACACCCACAGGGGCATGTCGGATATGTGTGGTGGAGGTGGAGGGTGCCAGAAATCTGGTGGCATCCTGTGCCATGCCTGCCTCTCCCAATATGGTGGTACACACTGAATCAGAAAGGGTGGTGCGTTCCAGGAAGCTCACCCTTCAACTCCTGCTCTCCTCAGGGAATCACAACTGTCTGCTGTGTCCAGCCAATGGAGATTGTAGGCTCCAGGAACTGGCCTACAGATATCAGGTGGAGGGATATCTCTTTCCCAGGAGGAGGACCCCCCATTCCATAGAGGATGTTAATCCCTTTATTGTTAGGGATTTTTCCAGGTGTATCCTCTGTGGAAGGTGCGTTCAGGCCTGTCAGGAGATCCAGGTAAATGAGGCCATAAGCTATGGATACAGGGGGATAAACAGTAAGATTGTAGCTGCAGGGGACAGTCCATTAAAGGATTCTGATTGTGTATTTTGTGGGGAATGTGTCCAGGCATGTCCCACTGGTGCCCTTTTCCCAAAGGATTCTCATCTCAAACCCCGAAGCTGGGAACTTAAAAAGGTTAGGACCACCTGTACTTATTGTGGGGTGGGATGTCAGTTGTATCTTCATGTGAAGGACAACAGGGTCCATAAGGTTACAGGGGTGGAGGATGTTCCCCCCAATTATGGAAGTCTGTGTGTAAAGGGGCGTTTTGGGTTTGAGTTTATAAATTCTCCAGAACGGCTAACAAGGCCTCTTATAAAGGAAAATGGGGAATTCAGGGAGGCATCTTGGGATGAGGCCCTTTCCTTGGTGGCAAAGAAGCTCTCAGAGATAAAAGATGCACATGGTGCAGATTCCATAGGGGTATTTACCTCTGCCAGACTTACCAATGAAGAGAATTATGTGATTCAAAAATTTACCAGGGCAGTTATTGGGACCAACAATATAGACCATTGTGCCCGTCTCTGACACTCTCCAACGGTGGCCGGTCTGGCCGCTGCCTTTGGAAGTGGAGCCATGACAAATACCATTGGAGATATAAGCAAGGCAGAGGTTATCCTGGTAACAGGTTCCAACACCACAGAAAATCATCCTGTAATATCTACTTATATAAAGAGGGCGGCAAAATTTGGAGGGGCAAAGCTCATTGTGGTTGACCCCAGACGGATTACCTTGACGCGCTATGCCCATAAGTGGCTTAGGCAGAGACCGGGTACAGATGTGGCCTGGATAAACGGGATGATTCACGTTATTATACAAGAGGGCCTCTATGATAGGAAGTATGTGGAGGAGAGGACAGAGGGATTTGAAAAACTCAGGGAGTCAGTGAAGAAATATACCCCTGAGTATGTGGAAGATATAACTGGAATACCTGCATCTGACCTCATAGAGGTGGCACGACTATATGCCAGTGGAAGGCCCTCAACCATCTTATATACCATGGGGATCACCCAACACATCTGTGGCACTGACAATGTAAAGGCCCTGGCCAACCTGGCCATGTTGTGTGGGAATATTGGAGTGGAAGGAGGAGGCCTGAACCCCCTGAGGGGACAGAACAATGTCCAGGGTGCCTGCGATATGGGAGGGCTTCCCAATGTATATTCTGGTTATCAAAAGGTGGAGGACCAAGGAGCCAGGGAGAAGATGCAAAGGGCATGGGGAGTGGATTCTCTCCCTGAGAGGCCAGGACTCAAGGCCACAGAAATGATACCCGCGGCCCTATCTGGTAATATAAAGGCCCTTTATATAATTGGTGAAAATCCTTTGATCTCTGACCCTGACACCTCTCATGTAAAAAAGGCACTGGAATCACTGGATTTTTTGGTGGTGCAGGACATCTTCTTAACTGAGACTGCAAGATTGGCAGATGTGGTCCTTCCCGCGGCCTGTTTTGCGGAAAAAGATGGTACCTTTACAAATACAGAGAGGCGCATCCAGCGTGTGAGAAAGGCAATAGAGCCTGTGGGAGAGGCCATGGAAGACTGGAAGATAATAGCTCATCTTGCTAACAAGATGGGGTTTGAGATGAGCTATGGCTGTGCTGAGGAGATAATGGAGGAGATTGCATCTGTAACCCCCTCTTATGGAGGAATAACCTATGAGAGGATAGAGGAGGTGGGACTCCACTGGCCGTGTCCCACCAGGGACCATCCTGGCATCCCTGTGCTTCATCGGGAAGGGTTTGCCCGGGGTAAGGGGCTCTTTAACGTGGTGGAATATATACCCCCTGCGGAGCTACCTGACGAGGAATATCCCCTGCTCCTTAGCACAGGGAGACTTTTGTATCACTATCATACTGCCACTATGACCAGGAAGGTAGAGGGACTCAATGACCTGGCCCCGGAGTGTTTTGTGGAGATCTCACCAGGGGATGCTGAATCCCACGGGATTTCAGATGGGGACAGGATAAGGATAAGCTCCAGGCGAGGATCTATTGAGGCAGTGGCAAGGGTCTCTCTAAGGGCCATTGAAGGTACCATATTTATCCCCTTTCATTTTGCAGAGGCCGCGGCCAATGTCCTTACCAACCCTGCACTGGACCCTGTCTCAGGGATACCCGAATATAAGGTATGTGCAGTAAAGATAGAAGGAATATAAGTCTCTAACCTTTTTTAGAGTTTAAGGAGCGCTTATTATGAGTCCTATTGTGAGACCAAAACATGAAGATATATCCGATAAGATGTGGGATAAGGTAGATGAGATAATAGAGAAGTATCGTAACTTTACAGGGGGAATCACCCAGGCATTGAGGGAGGCTCAGGAGGTTGTAGGGTACCTCCCCATCCCCCTTATAAACTATATTGCGGACAGGATGAATATCTCCCGCAGTGATGCCTTTGGAGTGGCATCGTTTTATGCCCTGTTTTCATTGAAACCCAAGGGAAGACATCTTATCAGGGTCTGTCTTGGGACCGCATGTTATGTAAAGGGGATAAAGGATGTTTTAACTCGCATTCACCAGGAATATGGTTTGGAAGTGGGAGATACCACAGAGGACAGGAGGTTCTCCCTGGAAGGTGTAAGATGCCTTGGTGCCTGTGGGTTTGCTCCGGTGATGGTGGTGGATGGAAAGACCTATGGGACAGTAACCGCTGATAAGGTGATTGAGATACTGGAGAATTATAAGTAAAATAAAAAAATCAAGGAAGGTTAGAGAGATGAGTAAAGTAACAGTTCAGGATTTAAAGAAGATAAAAGAGAAATATTCAGAGTTCCTCTCCTTCTCTGATAAAAGATATATTATGCTGTGTGGAGATACGGGATGCAGGGCTATGGGGTGTCATGAGATAAAACATGCCCTGGAGCAGGAGATAGAGAAACGGGGGCTAACAGATAAGGTGGCGATAGTGGAGACTGGATGTAATGGTTTTTGTGCCAATGGTCCAATTGTGGTTATTCAACCAGAGGATATCTTTTATCAGAAGTTTAGTGTAGAGGATGTGGAAGAGTTTGTGGAGTGTGAATTTGTAAAAGGGGAGAGACTGGAGAGGCTCTTATATAAGGACCCTGTGTCCAAAAAACGGATAGCCAATCACAAAGAGATTCCATTTTTTTCTAAACAACTCATGAGGGTACGTAAAAATAGGGGGTTGATAGATCCGGAAAACATAGAGCACTATATTGCACGGGACGGTTATCTTGGATGTGCTAGGGCCCTTTTTGAGATGAGTCCTGAGGACATTATAGAGGAGATGAAACAATCTGGCCTCAGGGGAAGGGGTGGAGCTGGTTTCCCCACCTATTTAAAGTGGCAGTTTGCCAAGGATGCTCCAGGAGATATAAAGTATGTGTTATGCAATGCCGATGAGGGGGACCCTGGGGCCTTTATGGACAGGAGTATTTTAGAGGGGGATCCTCATGCGGTTTTAGAGGGAATGATAATTGCCGCCAAGGCCATTGGCTCCAACAGGGGATATATATATTGCAGGGCAGAGTATCCCCTGGCGATTCACAGGCTTCAGATAGCCATCTCCCAGGCAAAGGAGTATGGACTGTTGGGAGATGACATACTTGGGAGCGGTTTTTCTTTTAATCTTGATATATATCATGGTGCAGGTGCCTTTGTGTGCGGAGAGGAGACCGCCCTTATGATGTCCATTGAGGGTAAACGGGGTATGCCCAGGCCAAGACCTCCTTTTCCCGCCCATAAGGGGCTGTGGAACAAGCCCACTATCTTAAATAATGTGGAGACCTTTGCAAATGTGCCCCAGATAATCCTCAAGGGAGGTAAGTGGTATAGTAGTGTGGGGACCGAATCCAGCAAGGGGACAAAGGTCTTTGCCCTTTCCGGTGATATAAATAACATCGGGCTTGTGGAGGTGCCAATGGGAACCTCCCTCAGGACCCTTATCTTTGATATTGGAGGGGGTATCCCCAAGAAGAGGAAGTTTAAGGCCGTACAGCTTGGGGGTCCCTCAGGGGGATGTGTCCCTGAGCAGTATCTGGACCTGCCTGTGGACTATGAAGCAATAGTAAAGGCAGGTGCCATTATGGGCTCCGGCGGCGTAGTGGTGATGGATAATCGCACGTGTATGGTGGATATGGCACGTTTTTTTCTGGATTTTTGTCAGGATGAGTCCTGTGGAAAGTGTACTCCATGCAGAGAGGGCACCAAGAGGATGCTGGAGATATTGGAGAGGATAACCCATGGTGAGGGAGAGATGGAGGATATTGATAGGCTGGAAGAGCTTGCAGAGATGATAAAGGATACCTCTCTATGTGGTCTGGGACAGACTGCTCCAAATCCAGTGCTCTCCACCCTGAGATACTTTAGGCATGAGTATGAGGCCCATATAAAGGAAAAGAGATGTCCTGCCAAAAAATGCGTTGCCCTTTTAAAGTTTGAAGTGGACCCAGAAAAGTGTAAAAGCTGTGGCCTATGTTATAAGAGCTGTCCTGCAGGGGCAATTGAGTGGAAGAAGAAGGAACCTGCGGTAATAAATAAGGACAAGTGCGTAAAGTGTCTTACCTGTTATGACAAGTGTCGCTTTGACGCCATTGATTAATAATCTCTGGGGAGGGGGAAATTGAATCCCCCTCCAATCTTTTTGTCTCCCCGCCCTTTTTTGTCTCAAAACAAGTTGTTGTGGTTTTATCCATAGGGGAAGTGGTGTGAGTAAATTGAGCAGACCTAGAGATGTGCAACCTGTCCTATCTATATTGAGTAGCAGGTGGGATAGGATATGGCCCTGTATAAGGGGTGATATAGAGGAGATATTTGGCTCCATAGAGTATATCTCGGAGGAGATTCCCTTTGTGGAGACCTCTTATTATGATAGAGAGCTTGGGGTTCCTATTTATCGGAGGGTATTTTCTTTTGAGTCCCTTGTGCCTCCAGATAGCTTGGTAGAATTAAAGATAAAGACAAATGCCCTTGAAGAGGAGTTCTCAGATGCACAGGGGAGAAGGCTGTTTAACCTTGATCCAGGCATCCTCTCTCTGGAGCGGTTCGTGCTTGCCACGGGAAAGGAATATACCCACAGGATATATCTTGGAAGGGGGGTATGGGCGGACCTTACCCTTATCTTTCAAAAGGGTAACTGGGTCTCTCTCCCCTGGACATATCCTGACTATGGAGGGAAGAGACTCAAGGAGATACTATTTTCCATAAGGGAGCGATATAAAGAGAAATTGAGGAAATTGAGATGATAAGATCCATGACTGGGTTTGGCTCTTACGAGGGGTGTGATGAACTGTGTTGTCAGTATTGGGAGGTGAGGAGTGTAAACTCCCGAAATCTAAATGTGCGTTTTAAGATACCCTCCTATGTGAGACCTTTTGAAAGTCAATGGATTCAGCAAGTAAAGGCAAATGCCCATCGGGGGAATATAGAGGTATTTCTGAATCTCAAGATACTAAAGAGAGATGCCCTCCCTTTTTCTATAAACGAGGTGCTTCTGGAGTTTTTATTTGACCACCTCAAGGAGTTTGCCTCAAGGAGAGGTGAGATATTTGTACCAGATTACAACAGGATATTTACCATCCCAGGGCTGTGGGTGGAAAATCCCCTCCCAGAGGAAGGGGAGCTTTTTACCTGTTTATGTGAAGGACTAAAAAGGGCGCTTTTGTCCTGGAATAGGTTTCGGGAGAGGGAAGGGATGGAGTTAAAGGAGGATTTGCTCCGTCGCCTCTCCACTCTTAAAACCCTCCACTCCAGGATAGAGGAGCTTTCCCCTTCCTTGTCCACAAAAAAATTTGACCTTTTTAAAGAGAGGATTAAAGAAATAATAGGCACTAGCAACGGCGTAGATAGGGATAGATTATATCAGGAACTGGCCATCTTAAGTGACAGACTGGACATCTCAGAGGAACTTGTTAGATTGAGGACCCACTTGTGTGCCATAGAAGAAAAGTTGTCCAGGGGGGATGGTTCAGTGGGAAGGAGTCTGGATTTTTTGCTTCAGGAGTGTTTTAGGGAGATAAATACCTGCGCCAATAAGGCCCAGAGTTGTGAGATAAGTGCGGTAGCCGTTGAGTTCAAGACCGAATTGGAGAAATGCAGGGAACAGGTGCAGAACCTAGAATAAGGAGAGATATGAAGAATAAACTATTAAATATCGGATTTGGTAATTTTGTGGTGAGTTCCAGGATAGTAGGGATAGTTAACCCCAATTCTTCTCCCATGAGAAGACTCAGAGAGGACGCGCGGGATACAGGCCGTCTTATTGACGCCACCCAGGGAAGAAAGACCCGCTCCATTATAATTACTGACTCAAATCATGTGTTTTTGTCCGCCCTTCAAGCAGATACTATTGGACAGAGATTTATGGCGGAAAAAGGAGATGATAATGACTAGCTCAGCAGTGGCCCTAGTCATAAGTGGCCCCTCTGGCGTGGGAAAGGGTACGCTGGTTAATATGTTGAGGAGGGAATTCCCCTCTCTGGAATTTTCTGTCTCCTATACCACCCGACCCCCGAGAAAGGGGGAGGTGGATGGTGAACACTACCGTTTTGTCTCCAGGGAAGAATTTTTGAGATTAAAGGAAGAGGATTTTTTTGCTGAATGGGCAGAGGTACATTCCAATTACTATGGTACCCCCAGGGATGAGATTGAGAGAAAGCTTTCAGAGGGGATAGATGTGGTATTTGATATAGATGTGCAGGGGGCAAGACAACTTAGGAAAAACTTGAAAGATGCCACCTTTGTGTTTATCATGCCCCCTTCCCTGGAAGAGCTTAGAAACAGGCTCAGGGGCCGCTCCACAGAGAGTGAAGAGCTTATTGAGATGAGGTTAAAGAATGCTGAGGAGGAGATGTCCCTTGCTGATGAATTTGACTATATTGTGGTAAATGATAACCTTGAAGAGGCGTATGAAATACTAAGGTGTATTTTTATATCACAACATGCTAAACCCAGGAAATAAAGAGGGAGAGTTGTCCTTATGAATATGAATGCACAGTCAAATGGGCAGGCACAGGAGGGGCGTAAGGAAAAGATAAAAGGGGTCTTTTCTACCCAGACCCTTATGAAGATAGGTACAGGCACCACCCAGCGCAAGACCGTTCAGAAGAGTTATTGGATGGCCACTGAACTTGATAATGGGATGGTGGAGATACAGCCCTTGAACAGGAACTATGTACCTTCAGGTCCAAAAAAGCTCATTACCTTGGAAGAACTCCTGGAGAAATATACCCCTGAACCAGAGTTTTATACCTATACAGTCTATCCCAAGATAAGAGAGCTAAATAAAACCATTGCCAGGGCAGACAGACACAGGATGCGGGGGGAGACCTATAGTGCAGAGTTTGAATACAAGAATGCCCTTAAGATAGATGAGGAAAATATTAGGGCCAATTTTGGTCTGGGTCTCACCTATCTGGACAGGGGTGATACTGAGAGGGCCAATGACATCTTTGAACGTCTGGTAAAGCTGGATGCGGCCTTTGAGAAGGAGCATAAACACTTGTTTAACGAGTTTGGCATAAAGCTTAGAAAGAACAAGATGTATAAGCAGTGTCTAGACTATTATATGAGGGCCCTTGAGCTTGCCCAGGATGATGAACATCTTTATTATAACATTGCCCGCTGTTATTTTGAGATGAAGGAGTTTGCAAAGTGTAAGGAATATCTGGAGAAGGCCCTGGAGTTGAACCCTGACTTTGAAGAGGGTAAAAAATTCATGGAGTTTTTGAAGAAGAAAAAACTTATTTAGGGTAGTAGGTTGAGATATAAGTGGGTGTTTTTTAGATCCAGAGGGGGGCCTGAGCCCCCTTCTCTTTTTAGATGGGGAAGAAAGTTAGGGGTCTCTGATTTTTTGACCAGACTTTTGTGGCGCAGGGGTATTACCTCCCTGGAGGAGATGGAAGTGTTTTTATATCCCAACCTGCGTCATTTAAGTCCCCTCAATAGTGTAAATTCTCTTATGGAGGCGGCCCATTTTATTGCCCGGGCCCTGGAGGCGGGAAAGAGGCTTTCCATCTGGGGAGATTACGATGTGGATGGGGTCACCTCCTGTGCCATTCTCTTTGATTTTTTAAGAAAACGCCTGGATTATGAAGGTAATATATATATCCCCCACAGGATAGAAGAGGGGTATGGCCTGAGTGTGGAGGGGGTAGAAAGACTCAAAGAGGAGGGGGTGGATCTCCTTATAACCGTGGATTGCGGTATCACGGATGTGGAGTCAATAAGCAGGGCAAAGGAGTTGGGAATGGATGTGGTGGTAACTGATCACCATCTCCCTGGTCCTGAGCTTCCCCCTGCAGATTTTATTGTGAATCCAAAGTTGGGCTCCTCTGGATATAAGAATCTTGCAGGAGTGGGGGTTAGTTTCCTGTTATGTGGGGCCCTCAATAAGCTCCTGCCAGGAGAGCCCTTGGATATAAGACAGTACCTTGACCTATTGGCCCTGGGTACTATTGCAGATGTAGTCTTTCTGGATATTGACAACAGGATATTGGTGAAAAATGGACTGCTAATACTATCTGAGTCCACCCGACCAGGTATTGTGGCATTGAAGGAGGTGAGTGGAATAAGTCAGGGTACTCCTTTAGGGATAGAAGAGGTTGGCTATGTACTTGCGCCCAGGATAAATGCGGCTGGCCGTATATCTCATGCCCAAGAGGCCCTGAGGCTCCTACTCAGCAGGGATATTGAGGAGGCCAGGGAGATTGCCAGACAACTGGAACTCTATAATAGGGAGAGGAGGAGACAGGAAGACCTCATCTGGGAGGAGGCCCTGAGCCAGGCGAGAGAGCAGGTATCCCAGAAGAGATGGGGGCTGGTATTGTTTTCCCATAACTGGCATCAGGGGGTTATAGGGATTGTGGCCTCCAGGATAGCAGAGATGTTTTATAGACCCACCTTTCTCCTTACAGGAGAGGATTCCCTCCTTAAGGGATCAGGGAGGAGCATCCCCCCTGTACATCTCTATCGGGTACTGGAAAGGTGTGGTTCCCTCCTAACCCGGTTTGGAGGACATGCCCAGGCAGGAGGGATCTCCATGGAGAAAGGGATGCTGGAGGAATTTTCCTCCATGTTTTCCAGGGCAGTGGAGGAGGAGGTGGAGGGTAAGATGCCAGTTCCCCTTTTGGAGATAGAGGCAAAGATGCCCCTTAGCATGGTAAATTACGACCTTATAAAAGAACTCCAGTTGCTGGAACCTTATGGCCCAGGCAATCCTGAGCCTATATTTTGTTCCAATCCCCTGCGTGTAGGGGTAATCAGACCCTTTGGTGAGGGTCACCTATCCCTGGAGTTGTCAGACCCCCAGGCAAAGAGGAGCATCTGGGGAAAGGTGTGGAGAAGGGGAGAAGAGATAGGGAAGGGCCTTAAGGGAAGAGAGATAATTGTTGCATTTTATCCCAGGCTTTCTAGCTTCAATGGCCTGCTCAGCATTGAACTCCATGTAAAAGACCTCAAGTCCCCAGGTTTGAGCAACAGTAACTAAGGGTATGCCCCTGTTCTTTTGATGGTCAGGTCCCTCCCATCAGCCCTTCTTTTTATGTGCCATGTGTGCCTTTCTTACTTTCTGGATATGATTATTAAATAAATAGCATAGATAACACATCTATTTTTTCTTTCCCCTTTCTTGAGAAGATATATTGCAATGGGGAGTTATGTGGATTATAGTGTGCCCGAAAAGTTAGGCACGGCTTATTTTTTTATGACGTTTACCACGGGGAGTTTTCCCTGACACTTATAACCATAAGGAAACCACAAGGAGGTGGTTATGTCCAAGATAAGATTTGGTTTTTTGCTCGCAGGGGGATGTGCAGGTTGTGAAACTGCCATGGTGGACCTTTCCGAGAGGCTTGTGGATGTATTGGAGCATCTGGAGGTGATGTTTTGGGCTCCCACTGTGGCAGATGTAAAATATGGAGACCTTGAGGAGATGGAGGATGGGTCCCTGGATCTTGCCTTTGTGGATGGTATGGTGAGGCTGGATGAGCATGAGCATATGATAAAGGTACTCAGGAGGAAATCCAAGGTCCTTGTTGCCTTTGGTATATGTGCCTCTTTGGGAGGTATTCCTGCCATGGCAAATCTCTATGATAAGGAGGAGCTTTTTAAAGAGGCATATATTGAGAGTGTGTCCACAGAAAATCCAGAAGGCATATTTCCCCAGCCAGAGTATCTGGTGGATGGTAAATATCCCCTTACTCTCCCCAGGTTCCTGGACAAGGTGAGAAGTGTGGGGGACGTGGTAGAGGTGGACTATATGGTTGGGGGATGTCCCCCACACCATGAATTTATAGGGAAGATAGTGGAAAAGATCCTGGATAATGACCTACCCCCCAAGGGTTCGTGGATAACAGGAGGCAAATCTGTATGCGATGTGTGCAAGAGGAATCCTGGAACCAGGTCAAGGATGAGGGGTAGTGTCTCTGAGATAAAGAGGGCCACAGATATTGCAGAGGAGGACAGGTGCCTTTTAGAGCAGGGGTATTTATGTCTGGGGGCCATGACCCAGGGAGACTGTGGGGCCTCCTGTCCAGGGGTCAATATGCCATGCAGGGGATGTGGAGGACCCATGCCTGAGATAAAAGATTTTGGCTCCAGGTGTATTGCCACTATTGGTTCTATGCTCAAGGACCCTGGAGTTGCCGCAGATATAAAGAAAAAGTATGGAGACCTGCGCAAGCTCTTTTATAGATATAGTTTTGTGGGTAGTTTTATAGACAGAACCTCAAATAAATAAAAATTTCAGGAGGATATAATCGTGAAGAAGATAGAGATAAATCCCATTACCCGTCTGGAGGGCCATGGGAAGATAGCCATATTCTTGGACGAGGAAGGGGAGGTAAGGGATGCCTTTTTCCAGGTGGTGGAGTTCAGGGGGTATGAGAAGTTTCTCCAGCAGATGCCCATGGAAGAGGTCCCAAGGACCGTGTCCACAATTTGTGGGGTGTGCAGGGGGGTGCACTTTACTGCGGCCATGAAGGCCATGGATGAGGTCTATGGGGTGGTCCCCACTGAGGTGGCCAGAAAGATAAGGGAGATATATTATTGTTCCCATTACATAGAAGACCATGCCCTTATCCTCTATGCCCTTGGACTCCCTGACTATGTGGTTGGACCGGAGGCAGATAAGGGGATAAGAAACATTGTGGGTCTCATCCAGAAGGTGGGAAGGGACACTGCAAGGGATGTCCTCCACAGGAGGGGACTTGCTGTGAGGATATTTGAGATGCTCGGTGGGAAGCCAAACCATCCCGTGTCTGCCCTCCCCGGTGGATGGTCAAAACACATCTCGGAAGAGGAGAGGGACCTTATTGATGCCTGGGCAGATGAGCTCATTGAGCTGGGGAAGATTACCCTGAAGATATTTCGGGATGTGGTCCTTGGAAACCCAGATTATCTAGACCTTATCACCAGCGATGTATATCGGGTGGAAGTGGGATACATGGGAAGTGTGGATGAAAAGGACCAGGTGAGCTATTATCATGGAAAACAGCGTGTGGTCTCCCCCACAGGAGAGGAGATAGGTGAGTTTGAAGGAAAGGGATATCTGGATTTTATATGTGAGAGGGTACTTCCATGGAGTTATCTAAAATTCCCCTATTTGAAAAAGCTGGGAGACTGGAGGGGGATAGAGGAGGGAAAGGGGAGCAATCTATATTCAGTGGGACCCCTGGCCAGGTTTAATGTGGCCACAGGTATGGATACTCCCCTGGCCAATGAGGCCTTTGAGGAGTTTCAGGAATTTTTTAAACAACGTCCTGTTCACTATATACAGGCGTATCATTGGGCCCGCGCCATAGAACTGCTAAATGCTGCGGAAAAGATAAAGATACTCATAAATGAGCCAGATATAACCAGCAGAGACGTGGTTTCTCCCCCATCTACCATAACAGGGGAGGGTATAGGAATCGTGGAGGCCCCCCGGGGGACCTTGATACATCACTATATTACTGATGATAAGGCAATAGTTCAGAGGGCAAACCTCATTGTGGCAACCACCCATAATAACGGTCCCATTAATCTGGCCATAAAAAAGGCCGCTAAGCACTTTATAAGAAAGGGAAAGATAGACGATGCCATACTCAATTATGTGGAGATGGCCTTCAGGCCCTATGACCTGTGTCTGGCATGTGCCACCCATCAGGTCTCTCCCGGCCAGAGTGCAATTGAGATAAGGGTATTTGACCATAATGGGGAACCTCTAAAAGAGATGAGAAATTTTTGATATGAAAAGGGAAAGGCGCTGTCTCATTGTGGGGATTGGGAACCCCAATATGGGGGATGATGCAATAGGCATTGTAGTGGCAGAGGAGATGGCCAGGAAAAGGAGGGATGTGGATGTGGAGGTACTTTTTTATATCTCCTTTGACCTCATGGACAGGATGCTTGGATACAACCATGTGATAATTGTGGATGCGGCCTATACAGGGGCAAGATATGGAGAGGTCATCCATATCCCCTATAGAAAAGGGATAACCACTGGGGAGCTAAAGAATTCCCACGGACTTGGGATATTTCAGGTGTTGGAGACAGGATATGTGGTGTATGGGAAAGAGATGCCCCAGAGGATAGACCTCATTCTCATAGAGACAGGGGAGATACGCGGATTTAAGAGGGGAATAAGCCGTGGGATGGAACTGAGTCTCCCTCATATAATAGGGGATATAGAGGAGATTATATCCCAAAACTAGCAGGAGGACCATATGCAGGACTTAATAGGACTTATCCTATGTAACTGTGGGGGGAGTTTAGAGGATAAGATAGATTTTGATTATCTAATTAAGGGGGCAAGGAGGCTTTCCCGCATAACCATGATAAAGAAGGTGGAATTTTTGTGCAGGGATGTCATGGAGATACTGGAAGAATTTAAGGGAGAGGTGGGAAGAGTCTTGTTTGCATGTTGCTCTGAGAGGTCTTCGCTTTGCTTTCATGAGGAGATGATTGAGAAATATCTGGACAAGGTGGGGATGGATAGGGGGATGTATGAGGTGGCAAATATCAGGGAGCAGTGTGCCTGGATGCATACCAATAGAGATAGGACCACCAGAAAGGCCATGGACCTTATAACCATGGCCTATGAGAAGTTAAAGCTCAACTCTCCTGCCTATGAGTTTAAGGACATAAAACAGGAGGTCCTTGTGATAGGAGGGGGAGTGGCAGGTATAAGTGCGGCCCAGGCCCTTTCCAAACTGGGGGTGAGTTCCACTCTGGTGGAGGAGAGACCCTATCTTGGGGGACATGCCCAGCAGGTGTCTTTTCTGTGGCAGAGTGAGGGCTCTCCTGGATTCTGTCATAGTGAATGCGTTATCCCTGTGATAAACAGGGACCTGCTTTTAGAGGAGAGGGTCTCTATCCTCACCAATTCCTCTATCAAATGGATAGAGAAGCGTCAGGGGAATTTCTATGTAGAGATAGAGTGCTCCCCTCGTTATGTGGATGCCTCTTTATGCGTTTCCTGTGGAAGATGCAGGGAAGTGTGTCCTGTAGAGGTGTCTAATGAGTTTGAATTGGCACAAAAATCTCGTAAGGCAATAGACAAGATATGTGATGTTTGTATGCCTGACGCCTATAACATAGACGCCTCTGTGTGCAATAGGTGCGGAGAATGTGTTTCTGTGTGTCCCACCAATGCCATAGACCTGGATGCCTCACCTGAGATGGTGAAGAAGGAGTTTGGGGCAGTGGTATTTGCCACGGGGTTTAATACCAAGGACATGAAGGAATTCCCCCATCTTGCATATGAGAGACCCAATGTGATAACCCTGTTGGAATTTGAGAGGATGATAGGGAATAGGTTTTATGGCAGGCCTCCCATGAGCGTGACCTTTGTGTTGTGTCAGAAGGATAGGGTGGGATATTGTTCCAGGCTCTGCTGTGAGGTGGTGGCAAAACATGCCTACAGGATGTCCAAGTTCTTTATGGGGACCGAGACACTGGTGATATATAAAGACCTTAGGACCGCTGGAAGGCTGGGAGAGGTGTTGAGGAGGAGCTCTGAAGAGGCAGGGGTAGAATTTATACGTGCAGAGGTGAAATCCATAGAAGGGGATGAGGAATGGCTCACCCTCCATACTGATCAGGGAGAATTTGAGACCCAGCTTGTGGTCTTGGCAGAACCCCTTATTCCCTCCTCCCTGAGGGTGGCAAAGATGCTTGGACTTCAGCTAGATGAATTTGGTTTTCCCGTGGAGTTTCAGCCCAAGGTGGTGAGACCACTGCAGAGCTATGTGGATAGGGTCTTCCTGGCTGGGGCGGCCAAGGGATTTAAGGATGTACAGGAGAGTATAGAATCTGGAAATATGGCGGCACTGAGGGCCTATGAGGCCATTAAGGGGAAAAAGGAGCGCTTTGTGTCAGTGAGTCTGGTGGAGAAGTGTTCAAAGTGCGGCATGTGCATACCTATTTGTCCTCATGGCGCAATAAGTGCTAGAGAAAAAGATACAGGTCGCACCATCCTTCTGGACCCTGCAAGGATTGAAGAGAAGGACCTAAAGGATCTGGAGATAGGGATAGATCCTGCATTTTGTAAGGCATGTGGGATGTGTTATACAACCTGTCCTTCCCGAGCAATAAGGCTCTTAAATCTGGAGGAGTATCAGATATTGAAGATGGCAGAGAGGGCCTTTGAGAATATGGAGGAAGGGGGCCCCAGGATACTTGCCTTCCTGTGTTACTGGTGCTCTTATGGGGCCGCAGACATGGCTGGGATAAAACGTATGGAGATAACAGAGAATTTTAGGACCATACGGATGAGGTGTTCTGGGTCTGTAAGTCCTGAGGTCCTCACTGAGATCTTGTTTGAAGATATGGCGGATGGGATACTGGTGGCAGGATGTCCCCCTGACAACTGTCATCACCTGTGGGGAAATTATGTAACAGATAAGAGGGTAAAACTCATGCAGGATACCCTCTCGGACTTTGGTATAGACAAGAGCCGTCTCAGGTGGGAATATATTGGAGTACCCCAGTGGGACCTTATTGCGAAGGTCCTGAATTTTATGGATAAGGGCCTCAGATCGTGATGGAGGTGGGGAGAGAGGGGGTAGGTCCCCTCCTCCCTCTTTTTCTATTCTATTCCACCCCTGTGACCACAGACCTCCTTATTCCCAGCTTATTAAACCAGGAGGGGTGTTTTTTCATAAACTTCCATGAGTTTTCCAGGTCCTCTTTTGTATGGGGCTCAAGGGTAAAGGAGGGGGTGAGTTCCAGGAGTTCCAGACCCGCAAATAGCTCTGCCCAGGGAATATTCCCCACTCCGAGACCGAGGTGGAGGTCTGCCACCCCATCATTGTCGTGGAGGTGAAGGTGTTTTAAAAAAGGGGAGAGTACCTGTATCCATAGGGCCATGTTATTATACCTCATTCCCCCACTATAACTGGCCCAGTGACCCACATCAAAACAGAATCGGATATTATAGGGTGCCAGTTCAGATAAAAGGTCTGCCAGGGGGCGGGGATCGTATTCCCTTACATTCTCTAGGTATAGAGGGGGATGTTCCTCCCATTCATGGTGGAGTTCTGTCCATGTCTGGATGGAACGGTTGAGCCATCTTGAGAATATTTCGTTATATAGGGGGATAAAATTTGCGTGAGCAACCATAAAGCGAGGGTTGTATATCTGGGCGATTTTTACGGCGGATTTGAGCCTTTCCCTGGTGGCCCTGAGTATCATCTCATCAATACTGCCAGGCTGGAGGTCGTGAAATGGGAGGTGGATAGAGCATATGAGCCCTGCCTCCCTGAAGGCCTTTGCGGTCTCCCTGTGCCATTCCTCTGGTATCTCGTCAATGGAGATGGAGTCCAGGCCCAGCTCAGGGTTTATCATCTTGGATATGAAATAGTCTAGATATCCCCTATCTTCATAGATATATCTGAGAGGTAGATTTACAAAATAGCGCCCCATGTGAACCCCTCTTTTTTATTTTCCTGTTAAATAGATGGTCCCACATCTCTTTGCCAGGTCTGTATCCATAAATACAAGCACGTTTCTCTCCCCTTTTTTAATATGGACCTTCTTATCCATCAAAGGAGAGTTTTTTTCAAATATAACCACATGGCTGGAGTAGTTGCCCTCTGGAAATATACAGATGTGATATTCACCAGGTGGGAGATGGATCTCTTTTTTCTCCCCTATAGGATACACCCATGTCTTATCTCCCCTGGTGAGGCTGATGCCATATATTCCCTTAGGAAAGACCATTATGTGTATCCTTGAAAGGGACCTGTTCCCCCTTTCCCTCACAAGGTCACACATCCATGCCCCCCCTTCTTTAAGGGGGCTTATGTATTTCTTCATAAAGAAGTCCCTCTCCAGGATGATGTCTGTGCCCATATCCTGCCCACTGTTATATCCGCTATGGGAGAGATAGCCCTTTAGATTGAGGACCTCATCCCCTCTTCCCCCTAAGATACCCATAATTACGAGGGTGTCTCCCTCGTGGGCCAGGAGATATCCCCCAGCAGGGACGCATAAGACCTTGTTGTTTAGTTGGCAAACAAAGATGTCTTTCTCAGAGGGTGGAAAGGGGACCCTGTGGTATAATACCTTCCATTTCCTTATTTCCCTGCCATCCAGGGTGAGGAGAAGGTGGGAGATGGGGGAAGATAGAGGAACTGCCTTTAATCGGAGTAGGTTTAGATTGGGGAGAGATGGGGTAAATAGTCCTATCTCCGGCAGGAAGGAGGGAGGTACTTTATGGCTTATCTTCATCAAAGGAGAGAGTGTTATTTGTCTTTTATCCATGATATTGGTATCTCCAATGAGTATCTTGACCTCCCTGGGGGAAGGAAAGAGTATCTCCCTCTCATCCACATGGGAGATATCCACAATGACCCCAAGTTTTTTTAACACCATTTTCGTGGCCGTGAGCTGGATCTTCCACTTCCATCTTAGATTCTTTATGTCCTTACTCACTTCTATGGCAAATGCAGGTATCTCCCTTTTGGTGAGGGCATAATAGGTAAGGGACTTTCTCTGTTCTGGATACATGGTGGAAGGGGAGATGGTATCTGTATTAAAGATCTTAAACCAGTATCTTTTGTTGGGGATTTGTGCGTTTAGGGCGTTTAGGATGGGACGAATGGTATTGCCCAGAGGGAGTTTGTTCTTATAAGTATAGGTGTCTATTATAAAGGACTGGCCATATCTTTTGGGGTTTCTCATCTCACTTATAAATACTGGACTATAAAATCCTGAACCTTCATGGAGGTGAATAAGGCCATCGCACAGGGAGATCAAAAATCTTATGGCATCTGCAAGGTGGTCTTCGTAGAACTGACAGTAGCGCCTGTCAAACCTCCTGTTGAGGTCCACGTTTATACCCCGTTTCCTTTTGAGGAGAGATGGGATATTTGCCCTAGGCACCACAATTAGGTTGCCCTTCAATACCTTTGACATGAGAAGGGATTGGGCGGTGAGCACCCCACATATTTCATCCCCCTGTATCCCCCCCTGCACCATTACAGTAGGGCCAGGTCTGTCTCCCTGGATAAAAAATACCTTGAGGGGGAATTGGGTGTGTTGGAAAAATACCACCTTTTTTATAGAATAGCCCCATATCTCCCCACAGAGAAGAAAGCACATGGAGACATAGATGAGGAAAGACAGCAGGAAGACCCTGCTGGAGCCTATTTTTTGGACCATGATTCTCTCTCTATGAGATAAGAGCCCTCATGAGGCTCAATTACCAATATCTTCTTCCCCCTGTCGTGGTAATCTTTGGCCCAATAATCCTGCAGAAAGGACACCTCAAAGCCAGAGCGTACCATCTTTATATGGACCTGGGATATCTGGATGGATAGGGGAGGAGACTGAGACCATATCTTCTTTTTATGGGCCACTATGGCATTTAGTCCTCTCCTGTTGTTCTGCGAGGCATTTTTGTCATAAAAAAGGGCATATTCTCTTATGTCTGCACCCTTCCATGCCCTTAGCCACCTGTCCAGAAACATTGTTATCCTTTTCTTTGACTCAGCTAGATATCTCCTGTGTAGGTGAAGGGCCTTTTCTCTCCATTCACTCCCAACTATCTTCCATCCTCCACCCACTTTCATCCAATAGAGCCTCTTCACTCCCTCTGATTCAAAGAGAGGGCTTCTAAAGTATTGATAAAAAAAGCTCACCCAATAATAGGGACCCTTCACAAGGTATATTTTTGGAATAAAAATATCAATCCATTTATATCGCTTAAAATAGCCCAGTTTTTTGGCTACAAAGGAGGAAAACCTCTTTCCTGAGGACCTACTAAACAAGAGGGGATTGTATAGAGAGAAGAACTCTGGGTCCTTTCTTTCCCATAGGGTCTTCCATCTCTTTACCCTCTGGAGGATGAGTGCTTCTTCCTGGGATAGTTTTTTGGGTGCTCTTTTGAGGATGGAGATCTCTCGTGCAATCAAGATGGGGCTAAAACCCTGTTTAATGATGTGTTGAAGACTGTAGAGAAACTGGGTATGCACTGCAACACATCCCTTGGTATCCCTGGGAAGGAGTCTTTTTCCCCTCCCATGAAGCCATATCCCGTGGCCATATTTTCCAAATATCCTGTCCACTGGATTGGGATAGTTCAATCCATATGCTATCCCTCCATACAGGGTATAATTTAATCTTTCCCTGATCCTGTGAGTGATAAAATATACCCCCTCAGGGGTCCTCATATCTCCTTCTGAAAATTTGTCTCCATCCCGATTTCCCGTGGAACACTGTTTTTTCATAAGGAGTCTCAGGGTACTGTTATAGGAAAATAGATATATTTCCTGTTTTGATTTATCCACCACAAAAAAATATGGCGGGAGGTGAGGGAGGGGGGCTATAGTAATTTTCTGGGCACCACTCTTATCAGGTAAAAAGATAAATATGACTATGGCCACTAAGGAGATGGTGATTATACGTCTCATTGATCAAATATATGAATTCTGGAGGAAGTATCTTTATTTTGAGGCCAGAAGCTCTCCCCTGGTGAAGATAGGTGTTAGTTTATAACCTGCCTTTTCTATATTTTCATAGCCCCCTTCTTCTCTATCTAGTACACACAGTATCTGTCCTATCTTAAATCCCGCATCTTCAATGGCCTTACACGCCCTCAGTACACTCCCTCCTGTTGTTACCACGTCCTCTACCAGTGCCACAGATGCCTTTTCTCCTACATTTGAAATTCCCTCTATAAAACGGTTGGTCCCATGCCCCTTGGGCTCTTTTCGGACAATAAGGGCAGGAATAGGTCTTTTTTTTAGATAAGATACCAGAGTAATAGAGGTTACCAGGGGATCTCCCCCCAGGGTAATCCCTGCCACTGCCTCAATATCTGGATTTAACATACTTAGAAATATATTCCCCAATAGATAACTTCCTTCTGGATGGAGTGCTGTGGGTTTGCAGTCAAAATAATAATCACTTTTTTTCCCGGAGGTAAGCACCACCTCTCCTTCTATATACGACTTTTCTAAAAGTAGTCTTGCCAGTCTCTGTTTTAGTTCCTGCATGTGACATTGTCCCCTTTAAATACCCTGTTATATATCTCATCCTCATATCGGAGATAATATGAGACATCAAAGAGCCCTTTGAGTTCCTCAGGAGAAAGATAGGAGGTGATTTCCTTGTCCTCTATTACCTTTTCATATAGGGGCACCTTTTCCTTCCATGAGCGCATGGCCTGGGCCTGGACCATTTCATAGGCCCTTTGCCTGGGAAGACCCTTGTCTATAAGTGCAAGTAATACCCTTTGGGAGAAGAAGAGGCCATGGGATAGATAGAGGTTCTTTTCCATATTTTCTCTGTTTATCTTTAGATTTTTGAGCAGGGATGTGAGACGTGCAAGCATATAGTCAATGAGGATGGTGGAATCTGGCATGATTATTCTCTCCACTGAAGAGTGGGAGATGTCTCGCTCATGCCATAGGGCCATATTTTCCAGAGATGCCATGGAGTTTGACCTCACCACCCTTGCTAGGCCACAGAGGTTCTCAGCAGATATGGGATTTTTCTTGTGGGGCATGGCCGATGAACCCTTCTGGCCCCTGCTAAACCCCTCTTCCACCTCCAGTACCTCTGTCCTTTGAAGGTGTCTCAGCTCCAGGGACAGCCTCTCTATACTCCCTGCTATCTGGGCAAGCACACAAAAATAAGATGCATATCTATCTCGCTGGATGATCTGGGTGGAGATGGGGTCTCTCTTCAGTCCCAGGATCTTACACGCTATTTCCTCTACCTCTGGCATGAGGTGGGCATATGTACCCACTGCACCTGAGATCTTTCCCACAGAGATCTCATCTAGGGCCCTTTCCCATCTTTGTCTTTGTCGTGAAAATTCTGCATAAAAGGTGGCCATCTTGAGTCCAAAACTGGTGGGTTCTGCATGGACTCCGTGGGTCCTGCCCATTACCACCACGCCCTTATACCTGAAACTCATCTCCTTTAAGACCTCAAGGAGGTCATCTAGGTCATGCATAATTATTCCCCCTGCCTCCCTCAGGAGCAGGGCGTTTGCAGTATCCACTATGTCAGAGGAGGTACATCCTAGATGGATAAACCTAGAGGCAGGGCCCACCTTTTCTTCCACTGCAGTCAAAAAGGCAATTACATCATGTTTTGTGGTCTCTTCTATCTCCAGGATCCTTTTGAGGTCAAAATCCGCCTTTTTTCGGATCTCCTCCATTTCCCTCTCAGGGATGTGTCCCAGCTTATGCCAGGCCTCACATATGGCCACCTCCACATCCAGCCACTTTCGGAACTTATTCTCCAGGGACCATATACGCTTCAATCTGTCCCTGGTGTATCTCTCTATCATTAAATTTCCCCTCTGCTAGGTGGTTTTAGAGGTCTGTGTGGATGCATTAGTGGATGCACTCACCTTTTCCTTGCCCTTGCTGGGTTTGTCTTTTTTACCATTTCCATTACCACTTCCATTACCACCTTTGGAGGATCTGCCATAGTCGGTGACATACCATCCAGAACCTTTCAGGATGAAAGATGTATGGGAGATAAGTCTCTTTGCCCTGGCTCCACACCTGGGACACATTACCTCTCTTTCCTCAAATCCCTTCTGCCATTCCTCAAAGACCTCTCCACAGCCCTCACATTCATATTCATATATTGGCATCCCATCCACCTCCTTCTCTAAGATTCCAACCCCTCACTTTTTCTGGAGAAAAATATAAGCCTCTTTTTATACAAGTCAACGTTCTGAATCCTCTTCTGTCTTCTGCTACGAGCGGGAGGACCTTGCTGCAGCAATTGCCTCCTTTATCCTCTGTTTTAATCTCTTTCTCCTTCTCCTCCTCCTGCGATCCAGCTCTTTTCTCCTCTCTATCTTTTTGTGTCTGGCCATATAAACCTCCCTTTAACCTGATTTTTGACAAAGTTCAGTTTTTAACAGCTAACCTTTCCCTTGTCCAGCATTAGTCACAGGTAAAATAATGGGGGCATGGGTCCCTTTGGAGGAAAAGTATCAAGGTATGGCACAAGGGCAAAAGGGGACCCCTCCCCTGGAGAGGGTCATCAGAATTGTCCTAACTAGGGAGTTAGTCAGATTATCTTACGAGGCTTTTTAGCTAAGAGCTGCATCAAAATATTTACCCACACCATATTCCCTTCTTCTAAAAAACTTTTCAGGGTCTGGTCCTATGATCTGCATCTCTGGATGTTTTTTCTGTTCCTCCAGGGCGATTTTCATTTCCTGGGTGCAGCCAGTGGAAAAGGTAGCATCTTTTCCTGCCCAGATAGGGGGTATTTTTTCTCCCATTAATTCAAAGCTCTTTTCTATATCTGAGACAGTCTGGAACCTCCACACGTCTATAAGTCCGCTTCTCTGGACCATCTCCCACATATACATGAGGTCATCCCCATCCATTCCCTCTTCAAAGTGTTCTGCGGGATTGATTATAAATACCCCCTCTAATTTTTGCCGTAGATAATTTACAAAGGTAGAAAGTATCCTTATTGCCCTCTGGGTTTCTCCTGGGATGCTCCCCACAATGGCGCTATAGAACATCACCTTTTGTCCATTTTCCTTTGCCCTTTTCATCTCTTCTATGATTGCCTTTGCCTTTGCTATAATTTCCTTTTCTGTAATCTTTCTCACCCTGGGACTCTTTTGTTTAAAGGTAAAGTGGACTCGTCCCCCCTCATCACGGAATATGGCTATTATGTCTCTGGTAAAAAGATGCGAATTTAGGATGAGGCGGCGGTAGTTTCCATTGCCTTTTGCTATTATGAGGTCTGATTCCTTCCAGGCACGGGCAAAGGTCACCGAGGTCCTATAGAGATTCAGCCTCTCCCTGCTTCCGTCGGAGATTACCACTAGGTGCGATTCCTTTAACTCCTTGAGGAGGGCCTTTTTGGAGATATGGGGATTAGTTATTATTTTTCCCCCCTCTAGGTAATTCTCTAATACCCTGCTCTCCTCTATTTCCCAGAATGTGGGATAGTCAAAGTAAAACCCTTCTTTCAGGGCCAGGATTACCCTGTGTCCCATCTTGATAAGCCTCTTTATGATTAGCAGGTCAAATATGAGTGCTCCACTGGAATTGGGCATATATAAGATGGTCATTTCTTCCTGTTCTGTCTCAATCCCCTTTCGCAGAATTTCCCCAAATCCTTTGAGTTCCATGTGCACATCTGGATTTATATCATTTTTCCCCTGTTTCCATATTTCTTCACAAAGAGAGAGACAAAAAAGCCTCTTTAATTCCAATATATCCAGCTCCGTCCGCAGAAGACTTAGCCTCTTTTCCTCAGTGGTATATAAGGGGTTTGTAAATTCTTCAAACATAGAAGTGGAGACAAATTCATGCGCCCTCTGGTTAAATAGGGATTTTCTTGTCTCATAAGGGTCATGTTGTGCCAATTGACTCAGTACAATGGTGAGCATCCTTTTATTCAGTCGGGATGGTATTAGAAAAGGGGAATTATATGCCTTTTTAAATTTGTGTTTGCACAGACTGGTTATCTTTTTCTTTATATAATCGTTATGCACCAGTTTTTGGATGAGGTTTAACATTCTCTTCCAAAGGATCCTGTATTCTCTTTTTAGCTCCCTGGAGCGCTCAGAATATAAGAGGTTTTTAAGGGTCCAGTCACTGCACGGGGCAAATACCTGGTTCTCGTCTAGATCCACCATAAATCTCATTTGTTCAGGTGATGCGTTTTCTGTGGGGTTTGCAAAGTATTCAATGTCGTTTTCTGTCATAAAGTGAAGTATCCATGCGTCCAGATAGGGGTCTTTTCCATAGTAAAGGTCCCTTACAGATTCTATCCTAGGTAGGCGAAACACTTTTTTCCTCCTTAAATTTATCCCTTAAAGATACTTAGAGCCTCTCTCCACTCCCTAAAATATCTTCTTGCCCTCTCCACATACCTCTCTCTCCTCTTTGCCTTTTTCATCCTTCCCTTTATGGGTGGCATAAGACCAAAATTTATATTCATAGGTTGAAAGGATACCTTTTCTTCCCTTAAATGCCCCAGAAGGGCCCCCAGGGCACATTCTCGGGGGGGGAGAGGAATATTTTTATTGAATAGATAATGGGCAAGATATATCCCCACAAATAGACCACACGCCGCAGATTCTACATAGCCCTCTACCCCTGTGATTTGCCCCGCCAGGAATACCCCTGGTAGTCTTTTTATCTCTAAAAAAGGACCAAGTACCTTTGGGGCATTTACATAGGTGTTTCTGTGGATGCTCCCCAGTCGTTCAAACCTTGCCCTCTCAAGACCTGGTATCATCCTGAAGACCCTTTTTTGTTCAGGATAGGTGAGTTTAGTCTGAAATCCCACCATATTAAACATGGTCTTTTCTTTATTTTCTGGACGAAGTTGAACCACTGCGTAGGGCATCTTTCCTGTCCTGGGGTCTATCAATCCCACTGGTTTTAAGGGGCCAAAGGCCAGGGTCATCTCCCCCCTCTCTGCCATGGTCTCTATGGGGAGGCATCCCTCAAAATGAATCTCTTTCTCAAATTCCCTAGGCACCACCTTTTTTGCCTTGATAAGTTCTTCCCAGAACCTTTTATATTCCTGTTGTGTCATGGGACAATTTACGTAATCCCCACTCCCTTCTTCATATCTGGAGCCCCAGAAGACCCTTTCCCAGTTTATAGAATCTCCACTTATAATGGGGGCGATTGCATCATAAAAATAGAGTTCCCTCTGTCCCACCTTGCTTAATAGATCCCTTGCCAGGGGTTCAGAAATAAGGGGACCTGCGGCGATTACCACATGGGAAAAGGAGGTGAGGACTGGATCAGAGAGGCTTCTTATTTCTCTCCTCTCTATCTTTATCTGGGGGGAATCCTCTAGTTTTCTAGTGATGTAGGCAGAGAATCTTTCCCTATCCACTGCAAGGGACCTGCCTGCAGGCACCTCACTCTGCTGGGCACTTTCCATTACAATAGAACCCAGTTCTCTCATCTCCTCTTTTAAAAGGCCCACAGCAGAGGCAGGGTCTTTTGACCTTAAGGAATTGGAACACACCAGTTCAGCCAGGTGCGCCGATGTGTGGGCAGGAGAGAACCGTTTGGGTTTCATCTCAAAGATACTACACCCTATCCCTACAGAGGAAAGGATATTGGCAATCTCACACCCCGCCAGTCCTCCCCCTATTATGGCTACTTTTTTCTGGATTGCTCCATGTCCTATCATAGGGGTCCTTTTACCTATTCAAGGAGTCTGCCACATCACTGAGACGTTCCTTTACCGTTATCAGGTACCTTGCCATCTTTCCCCTATGGTCTGCAAATATGGAATCATCCGAGCCCCTTAACACAATAAGTGGGTCAAAGGTGCATATCTTATTCATGGCCTTAAAGGCCAGATTGAGATTATCTTTTCCCCCTCTTTCTTCTATTTCAGGATATAGATGCACCAGGACAGTTAGAAAGTCCCTAAGGACCAGGATTACTCCCTGGGTATAATATATCCTGTCGTCCAGTTCAGAATATTTTACCTTGTCGTTTTCCTCTACCAGCAGTCCCAGGGGTTGATCTAAAAATTCAGGGCTTACTATGAATTTGAAGAGAGAATATAGCTTATCACTTCGCACATTATAGACGGCCTCTCCCTTTAAAAGCTCTTTTTCATATTCTCTCACCATCTTTATCCCTTTCTTGTACTGGTCTTCAGACGAGGGGAACCACCAGCTGTCTGGGGAAAATGCAAAATATTGTTCCCGTGCTTCCTTTAGGTGTTCGTCTTCTGCCCCTGCTCCCCCATATTTTGCAAAACTGGTGGCAAAGAAGTTTACCAGAAGTCTTGTTGCAAATATCACCCCCCTCTGTCTGTTGTCTCTGTTATCAGGCCAGGCAGTGGGAGAGATAATAAGGTCATTTACTGTCCACCCAAGTCTGGAATGGAGTTCATCATTTAGTCTGTTTATCATGGCCTCGCATAGGGCCACTCCTTTTTTGGCGGGAGGGGAATTTGGTCCTGTGGTCTTTAGTATGTGTTCTATGTGTTTGTCCACATGGGGAAAGGTGGTTGGGTCAATCATCTTGTATAACTCATTCATTGACCAGAGGAGCCCAAGGCCCACTGGCCATATAAGGACCACTACCAGAAAAAAGATGATAAGGTATTTTACCCACCACACCAGGTCTTTCCAGGGGAAGAAAATGGGTGGTTTTACCGTTGGAACTAGCCTTTTGCGGGACCTGGAGGCCCACCTATTGGATGTGGGTGAGGTATGCCTTTTTGATTTGTTGTTGGTTTTGGTCATGGCTGTTTATCCCCTTATAATTAATGTTTGAAAATATCTCTCCAACAGGTTAGGATCCCTAACTGGCCTGTATCCATTAATTTTCAAGCCCAGTTATATATCATGAGCACACAAAAGGCAAAGGTATTTATCCTCACACTGTTGGCTATGATCTTAGCTACTCCCCTGTGGCCCTTTGAGGTAAGGGTCCCACATTCAGTTAGACTAGGGGATGCCTTTAGGGTAGAGATTTCTTATAGAAATGGGGGAACTGGATATTTACAGTGGCTGGGCAGGAGGATTTCCTTTTCCCTTTTGAGGAGAAGGGGATCCCAATATCATCTCTGGCTGTTTTTAGGGAGTGATGTGAAAAGGGATAGACCAGGAATGTATTCCCTCTCTATATGGACATCCAGGGATAGGGGGATAAAAAGACAAATATATCTCTATCCCAGGAGGTATTCCTATACGCGGATAAAGGTCTCAGCCAGATATAGTCATCTCTCCAGAGCGGCCCTTTCTCGTTACTTTAAGGAACATGAAGAAATAAGGAGAATACACGAACTATTTGAGCCCCATGCTTATTTTTCAGGGCCTTTTATCCTTCCCTTAAGGGCCCCCATATCCTCCCCTTATGGGCGGGTGAGGATAATAAATGGGAAACAGAGGTCCATTCATCTGGGAGTAGATTTTGCTACAGGATACGGGAAAAAGGTCCACTCTATTAACCGGGGAAGGGTGGTGTTGTGTAAGGAGCTTCTCTTTAGCGGAAAGTCAGTATTTATTGATCATGGGCTGGGCATAATAAGTGAATATTTTCACCTTTCCGCTATAGATGTCTCTTTGAACCAGATGGTGGAAAAAGGAGAGGTGATTGGACTTACTGGAAAGAGTGGAAGGGTTACTGGCCCCCATCTACATCTGGGAATATGCGTGCTGGGAGAGATGGTGGATCCCATCTCCTTTATTCACCTCTCTCAAGAGAAAAGCCTTTCAGCCACTCCATAGTGGATACCTATATCCCGTCTCAGGTCTAATCTGTTTCCCTGGGGGTCCTCCCGGGGTATGACCCTTATCCTCCCTTGATCAAAGGCGGTAAGGAGCCTTTTCCTCAACCTCTCGGCCACCTCTCCTCGTTTTTGTCCCCCCTTTACCTTGGCATTTGCCACCAGATATATCACCCTGGTTCCATCAGAGAAAAAGCCTCTTTCCTCAGAATAGCCCATACCTGAGGGTACCAGCTGTATCCCTTTTTTCTTGAAGTAGTCAAAATCTATCTTCACAGGTTCATATTTGGTGACGCTCCAGGGATATCCTTTTTGACCATCTGGTCCCCCTGGACCTGTAACCAGGGCAATACAGATGCACAACTGGTCCTCTCTTACCTCTGGGGTTATCTCATGGAGTGTGCCTTCAAACATGGCCTCTACCAGATGCCCTAGATTTCGGACCCTCTTTACCACTGACTGGAACTCTGGTTCTCCTGGACGGATATTTATCTCACAGACCCTTATCTTTGAAGGTATTATCTTTCCTTCTCCATCCCTTCTAAAGGAGACAAAGCATCCAGGATAGAGGATACATGGTCTAAGGGCATTGTTCTTTCTTAAGTATTCCACTAGGGGAGATGCAATGCTATCCTTTACCAGGGAAAGCATCTCTACTGTTTCAAATGGGTGAGGAGAGATTGCTCCCATGCCCCCGGTTATGGGGTTATTTCTGTCAGAGGTGCCCTCAAATCTTTCAGGATAGTCCATTGCCGTGGGGAGTATAGTATAGTTTCCCCGCCGATCCACCATGATGGTAAAACTTATCTCCACACCAGACATCCTGGATTCTATAAGTAGGGGCCATTTCCCCTTTCTAAACATGGAGCGATAGTTTTTTTTGTAATCCTGCATTAACCTGGAATACACCTCTTCTATCTCCCAGGTGTTCAGGATTATCCTGGCCCCCTTGCCTCCAGCACTATATGGATATTTTAATACCGCCCCTCCAAAGCTGTGTATATATTCCAGAGAGACCTCAAGTACCTTTTGATAGTCCCGGGCATCCACCACCGTCCATCTGTCTGCTACAGGGATGCCCCAGTCCCTGCACACCTCTTTGCACCTTATCTTGTCCCCTTCAATAAATGCAAACTCCCTTGTGAGACCTGCCACATGCCCCCCTAGTCCCCTGGACTCTAACTGGTCCACCAGCCCTTCAAATAAAAGGGCCTCTGGGAGGGGAAGGATATAATCAAGGCCATTTTCACGGATGCCCTTTTCTATTGCCCTGGCATAGGAAGATACAGAATTGTCCTGGGTAAAGATAAATTCCAGGGGAAGGGAGAGCTTCTTTGCAAATTCTGGCATAGAAGATGTCCCCCTGATAATAACCCCTTGATATTTTCCCTCATATTTATCACTCAATGCAGTGGACACGGTTAGGGCAGACAAAAATGTCCTTCCATCTGTGCCCGCAAAACCTATTTTTTTTATCTTCATCTGGATTCCCCTACTATTTTGTGTGTCTTTAAAGGGCACATATAAAAGTTGAGGGAAAAAGTAAACCTTGGACTTTCCCTTATTTTTTCTTTTTTGGCAGTAAGTTCCATAAATAACAAGAGCAAAATTTTTATTACACCTAATTTGAAGGGGAGATGGAATAGACCTTTAATCCCTTTGTTTCTGGGATATACAGGGGATATGATGAGGGGAGGGATTTCATTGTTTTTTAATGATATTAATAAGTTATCTGTTATAAGTGAATATTTTCACAATACTTTCTTGACAAATTTGATGATTGATATAATCTGCTCCCAAGACCAACGGGGGAGAAGATTGTGAACTTTTTAAGATAAAACAGGAGGTGTATGAATGTCTAGCTTACTAATTCAAAGGCCCTTGCCACACGGAGGTAGGCTTGTAGAAAGGGTGATTAGAGACAGGGAAGCGGCAAAGAAGATGATTGAGGGGTGTCCCACTTATGACATAAAGCCCACCCTCCATTATGAGACCGGGGTACCGGTACGCAATGTGTATCGTGAGATCATGTCCATATGTTATGGTTTTTTTAGTCCAGTGGAAGGTTCTATGAAGAAAGAGGAGGTGGATAGGGTCTTAAAGGAGCGCAGGTTGTTGAACGACTGGATATTCCCTTATCCTCTGGTCTTTGACATCAGTCGGGAAGATTATGAGAATCTGGGTGTTGGCGCTGGTGATAGGTTGGTGTTGAGGTTAAAGGGTAAGCCCTTTGCTATTTTGGATATTGAGGAGGTCTGGGAGATAAAGGATGCAGAGGAACTTGCCCACAAGACCTTTGGTACCCCTGAGGACAATCCAGAGGTGGTAAAGGAGCCTTTTAACAAGAAACACCCAGGTTGGGTCATCTATCGCAGTCTCCAGCCCATTGTGCTTGCTGGGAAATATACTATTATTAATGAGCCTAAATTTCGCGCCCCCTTTGATAGGTTCTGGTATCCTCCCAGGAAGTGCAGGGAAGAGTTTGATAGGAGGGGGTGGAGGACTGTAATTAACCATCAGACCAGAAATGTTCCCCATGTGGGACATGAATTTCTCATGAAGAATGCCGCATATACGGGAGATTTTGAGCCGTGCCATGGGATATTGGTAAATGCCATTATTGGTGTAAAACGCAGAGGGGACTATCCTGATGAGGCTATTGTTGAGGGGCATGAGGCCGTAAATAAAGGTGGGTACATCAAGCCTGAGAGACATCTTCCCACCATATGTCTGTGGGATATGAGGTATGGTAATCCATTGGAGTCCCTGCTTCACGGTATTATCCGTCAGAATATGGGGTGCACCCACCATATGTTTGGAAGGGATCATGCGGCAGTTGGTGAGTATTATGATAAGTGGGCCACGCAGATATTGTGGACCAAGGGTATTCCAAGTTTTGGCTTTCCTGCTCCTCCCACTGATGTTCCCTATGGCCTTAGCATAAGGCCCCAGAATATGAGGGAATTTTCCTATTGTCCCACCTGTAAAGAGATGGCCTACAGTGAGACCTGTGGTCATAAGAGAGAAAAACTCAGCGGCAGTTTCTTAAGGGGTATGGTGGCAGAGGGAGTTCAACCCCCGGCCATTATCATGCGTCCCGAGGTCTATAAGGTGGTGGTTAAGTGGTGGAAGCACTTTAATTATCCCTTCTGTAATGAGAAGTATGTGATAAATAAAGAAAAGGAACTTGAGGTGGATCTGGAGGACCTTTAATCAATATATAATTTCCCGTTTAGGAGGTTTGAAATGGCTTATTTTATAGTTGTTCTATTGGACGACAATCGGTACTCCAAGATAAAGGGCACCGAGTTGGAGGATAAAATACAATATATGTTTGGCGGAGAGCTTCGCTGCCTCAACGTGGATGTGTCCGAGGAGTTGAAGGACAGGATCCTTAAAGAGTTTGATACTGCACGCATAGACTCCAGAGGTGCTATCACAGATGTGCCAGTGGCCTTCTTGAGGGAGTTGTTTAATCAAATAGCAGAAAAGAAGTCTCTGGGGCCTGAGGTGATTGAAGGGGTTCTGGGCAAGGTGGATGAGATAAAGGAACTGGCCGCCAAGGAATCTGAATTTTTGCCTGCCCCGGAAATAGATGTCTAAGGTGTAAACTAATCCTGGGCCGTCATGGGAGGGGCGGCCCCTCCTCTTTTTGTGCAACAGTTTGAAATGGTGG
>Ga0256914_1000201_pt1 | contig 57790 bp, 51 predicted proteins | sample HulkmetaG_FD_191571 | JGI IMG/M metagenome (GOLD analysis project Ga0256914, IMG submission 191571) | Hydrothermal chimney microbial communities from Main Endeavour vent field at the Juan de Fuca Ridge, Pacific Ocean - Hulk | ecosystem: Environmental > Aquatic > Marine > Hydrothermal vents ...
ATGTTTTTGTCTATACCATTTTCTAACAGCCTTGCAGAATCTAAAAATGCATCTTTAGGAACTATTATTTTTACATGATTTAAATAATCGCCTAGTGGCCATTCGTCTGTTTCAGAATTATTTGTATAGGTAAGAGTTATTTCTCTTTTAAAAATATGTTCTGCATTTGGCTTATATGCCGTATATTCTATTTTTCTATTTATAAACGAGTCTATTTTATTTGCTGAGATATTTGAATCTATAACATATAGAAAATCGTCTTGTGCAGAATTTATTGTTCCAGCCCAGTTGTTTTTAACAAAAACCTGTTGTACAGAATCGTCAAATGAAAATAGTAACATGTGCTTTTGGTTTAAACTGTTATAAATAGTTTTATAAAACATAGATTGGTAATTATTGCCATAAGTATTCCATTTATTCTTGTTAAGGGCATTATTTAGTATTCGTGTATATAATTCACTATAAAATGTTGCAGTAGAATGGTCTTCGGTTCTGTTTGATAATAACTCTTCGTTAAAATTACTCGTTGTAATTGTTGTAGCATGTGAGGGCATTTCAACAGGTTCTGTTATTGCTAATAATTTATGCATAAAATCAGTATCTACTAAAAACACACCATCAACAGTTTCCCCTTTTGTATATTCAATTATTTGAGCCATGTTTTTTGCATTATCGGCAAAGTTTGGTTCCCATGTTGCATCTGTAAAATTTAGTTGTTTATATCTAAAAACATTTCTAAGCGGTAAAGGGGGTGAATCTACGATTTCACTGTTTTTCAATTTTTCATTTATATCATATGGGTTTTCAATTTGCTTTATATTTAATGTGCCATTTTCCGCCGATAACAATCCGTATCCATCTACGACACCACCAGAAGCTCTAAGTTCGTTATTGTCTACAATTACAAATAGATATTTTTTTGGCTTATCAATACCCATCAATTGTGGCCAAATAGTGCTTAATGAATATAATTCAGACAGTTTTTCAACGTCATTTTCATCAACTCCTAGTTCAGAAACATACCTAGACAGTAATTTATTTTTCTTGATGTCCTCTAAATCTTTTTGTATTAAGTTCATCTTAGATAAAGATCTAGATATATTCTCATCTTTACTTATGGTTGTAGAACCTAATACATTAGAATGTGTTTTTTGATCTGTTATTAATGCAAGGTAATTACTTGAAGCCAAATCACTTACAATGGATGCTTTTGTTTTAGCTATATTAAGCATTGTTAGTAAATCATCGCTTGTTATATGGGAAATCGGTGCAATATAATCAACAACCTTAGGAATATTATCTATTTTGTCGAAATAAGTTAATGCAATAATACTTTCTTGTTTTGCATCACTTAAATTTAGTTCATTAAATGCTTCTGTGGCGTTATCTAAGTGTTTCATTGCCTTTGTTGCATTATATGCAGTTATAATTGATGGAACTGCAAGTAACAATACTAACAAAATTGATAAGAATACGATTATCTTTTTAGATGTAAATCGTCTTTTTTTAGATAATGAATCTTTGGGTTCCTCAGTGGTTGTTTCAACAAATGCGTAAATATCATCAATTGACGTGTCGGGTTGTTTTTGTGATTCGTTCTCTTGGTAGAATCTTTTTGCATTTAAGGCTGATGCTCTTGAATATAGGTCAAATTCATCGTACTCAGTATTATTAGATTCTTCCATTACTTTTTTAGAATATGGTAAGGTTTGAAAGTTTTCCTTTGGTTTTACATATTTTGTTTCAGCACTTTGAACAGGTGTTACATATTTTTTAGTAGGTTTAACAAAATTTGTCGGAGGTTTATTGTAATCTCTTGTACTAATTATTTGAATATGTTTTGGTTTAGTTGTTTGGTTTTCCGTTTCTTTGTATACATAAGTGATATTTCCATCTTTAATTACATATTCGTCATTTGATATTTTAGTTGGCTGTGTTACCGTTTCCCATTTACTCGTTGCAGATTTATTTTCAGAAATAGGATTCTTGTGATTTGATTGTTCAGAAGTTGATGTTGTTTCTTGTTTCTTATTTTCTAAACTTTTAAATTGTTTTTTTAATAATTCTTCATACTTTTTTCTATTTTCTTCTAAACGTTTTTGTAATTTTCGTTGTAATTCTAATAATTCTTCTGTTTTCTCTAGCAAATCATCGTCATTTACTTCTGTGGTGTTTGTTGCTCTTGTTGTTTTACTGTGTGGCTTTGCGGTTTGTTTAATGGGAATTTTATAGAACTTCAAAATTTCAGTTAATCCTTGTTCTAAACTAACCTTTGGTTTCCAAGATTGCGGATAATAAACCGGAAATTCAGTAGTTAAAAATACATTAGATAAGTCATTTTCGTCGTATTCAATCTTTGTGTTTAAGTTTGTTAATGACTTAATAAAGTGAACATACTCTAAATAGGTAATAGATTCATTTGGGGTTAATGAATATTTATTAGAAACAATACCTGATTCCGTTTCTCTTATAATGGCACAAAGCCCATCTATAAAATCAGTTATGTAAATAGGTCTAAGAATAAGATTGTCATCATGAATAAATACTTCTTGCCCTTTTGTTAAACTATATAAAGTTTCTCGTAACACATCGTCTAAAACCAAATCACGACCATATAAATTCCCCACTTCAATTAACGAAGTTTTTACGTTGCTAAGTTGCCTAAATTTATTAATGACATCAATAGCAATGTGAATAGAATGGTTTTGATTTGCTAAAGATTCCCATTTATATAGAAACAAAAAAGGAGCATTTTGTTTTGATGCTGTTGATAATAAGTGTGTTAAGTGTGAGGTATTATGCGTAAACAATGGTAAATCATCAGATTCAGAATTTAAGTTGTGAAAATCGATAATAGCAACTACATTGGCAAAATGATGAATATTAAGATCGTTGGGGTCTTTTAGTATAAATACAGAATATCCTGCTTCGGTTAATTTCAGTTCAAAATTTTTGCTTAATTCTCCATGTCCAGTAATTATTATTTCTTTCATAATAGTCTTATTGCGATTATGTGATTATTTCAATAGTACACACCACAAGCACAATCGCATTGCTTAAATCCATTTTATACATAAATACAAAAGATAAAAGAAGAACCTAAAACTATATACACAACAAATATTATGTGCTCAAAATAATAAAACCGAATGAATTCCACATAATATAAAATACTTGAAATAACAAAGAATCATATGTATTGTAATAATATTACCTGTCAAAACAAAAGCGGTATGAGCAATTACTATTCATTACATACAGATGGAGGTGCTAGAGGCAATCCTGGATTAGCTGCAATTGGAGCTGTTTTAAGAGATCCAGACGGTAACTTAGTAGATACATACAATGCATTTATTGGCATATCTACAAACAATATTGCCGAATATACTGCGTTAATACAAGGTTTAAGACTTGCAAGAATGAACAATGTGGAAAACTTAAACTGTTACTTAGATAGTGAATTAGTAGTCAAGCAATTAAATGGTGAATATAAAGTAAAAGACGAAAATTTAAAAATACTAAAACAACGAGTTGACCAATGGGTTAATCAATTTAAAAATGTGACATTTAATCATGTTCCGCGAAAGAACAACAAAAATGCTGATACACTTGTAAACGAAGCTTTAGATGAAAATTTTTAAATACTAACATTATGCAATCCATAATAGAAAACGCGATATTAAAAACATTAAGTTGTAAGGAATTAAATATAAATTTAATAAGAACAGATGAGCTAAAAGATATCTTATTGTTGGATAATCCAGTAAGAATAACCGATGATGATTATTATGCCGCAGTAAAATCGCTGATTTTTCAAAATAAAATACAAAATTATGAGGAATACATAGGCCTAAATTGTAAAGACATAAAAGAATCTGTTCAAACAAAAATAGAAAAAACAAAAAAAATAAGAGCAATGATATTCAATGCAAAAAGAGACTTTGGTATATATAATGGCAACGGTGCTATTACAGCGATTTGTGTAGATATATGTTCTATAGATAACTGTTTTCAAGTTGATGAACAAAATGGTGAAGTAATCAACAAAAAAATGAATATTATGATAATTCAAAAAGAAGAATTCCCGCGACTATTTACAATTAAAGTAAATGCACTAGCGTTTCTAAAACGAATTGATAAAAAGTATAGTGTGAAATATGTAAATGAAATCGATTTAGCGAATTTAATAGATAATAAAAATATAAAACAAGCTTATAAACTAATAAATGTTAAACCTTTATATACAAACGGTGGTTATGAAAAATTAATGCATAAAAATTTGTGGGTATTTGATATCTTTAAGAATTATCCTATGAAAAAGATTAGTTTGGGGTATAGGGTTTGAGGTTGCAGTGGTGTTTATCATTTCATTACTGGGTTACACAATTCAGTGATTTTAGGATCTGTTATAGTAAAGCCGTGTGATTGTGGATAATACAGTGCATATAATCTATTGCAGTACTTACGTACTTGAGTGACATGGTCTGTGTATTCAACATTCATTGGGAACTCAACCGGACTACCTTTTGCTAACTGAAAATCCTGTAGTTTTGAGGTATCTAGTTTTAAATAAATTTTTGCTTTAGAAGGCTCGGGTGCGAAAACGTTATCATTTACATTTGGAATCTTATATAGTGCGTCACTAATGGACATGTCTTGTGTTCTATGTTGATTAAGATCGGCAATAAAACCACCTGTCGGTGCTACATAAAAAACATATTCGGTCTTGTGTGGTAAACACTTGAACAGTTGTTCTATAAAACTGTCTTCGTCGTTTGGGTTGTTAACATCCGAGTTGCCGTTGGCATCTTCGTTGTCTGATGTGTTGTCTTGTCCGTCAACATCTCCTAATACCGCTCCATTGGAGTTGTTATTCACATACGCATAAACCATTTGATTTAGGTTTTGAATGTCAGCGTTTGTGATAAGGTTTTCGTTGCCTTTTTGTATTTCGTTTTCGTCACCAATTATTTTGCTATGTATTAGCTTCCAAATGCAAGATTCGGCTATTTGGCTAGTATCGGTTTTGCACTCGCCCTTTGGGCATCTTGGTTCTGTTGTTAGGTTTTTAGCCTGAATTTGGCTACACAAATAAGGCGGTGCCCAGGTTTCACATTTAGTACAGTTTGGTGGTGGTGGTGGTGGGATTTTACAAGAGGACTCAGCCACATATCCAGGGCCATTCGGGTTTTTAACTGACGAGATGGTACATGCAAAATCGTAACTTTGTGGGCATACATTTCCGCATGTTGGTGGTGGTGTTCCGCGGGGAGACCCTCGCATATGTACATTCAATGTTACCGTTCCGCCAGGTTGTAAATCAGGTAAACCTGGTGCTCCACCGTATCCGGGCATGAGTGTAAAGTTTTTTGTGCATGTATCGCCACCGGCCCAAGGTAAAATAATTTCCACGCCGTTAACGACAAAAGAAACATCGCCTAATGTACAGAAACCGGTGCATATTCCCTTAATTACATAACTAACTTTAAAGTGGCCATTTGGGCTAATTTCGTCTGGAATGGTAAATAATCCAATTTGAGCTGGTGGTATATCGCAAGTGGTTGTTTCAATATCTCCAACATTGGCAGCGTTTGACACTTGTGGATTAAAAATATCCAACGTCTTTGTACTATTTTCTTTGATGTTCTGTGATTTCGTTGCTAATTGTTCAGATAAATGATCGTTAAATTGCACTAATTCTGGTTTTCGTGAACTGCTCGTGTTGTTAGTTGTAGATAAGTGTGTTCTATTGCTATTATCTAAAAGGGCATTTGAAAAGTCATTGTACTGTTCGGGGTGTTCAAATCTATGAACTGGGTGACAGAATCCATTGGTACAAGGCGGGACTGCTAAAGATTTTGTTTCATCTATAGAGGCAATTTCCAATGTTTCGATATCGGGTGGTGTAATTAATTCAATTTGTCCTCGAAGAGGGAATAGCATACCAACAGCATCTTTATCTTCTTTTTTTTGCAAACATCCGAGAAATGTGGTGGCAATTGTTGTCGCTTTTGTTCCAATCTCGGTTTGATTGTTTGAAAACCGTCTACGTATAGCATCTGACCATGTTTCATAGCTTTTTGGTGTAATTGCCTGGCGTGCTATATTATATCTCGGTTCCTGATTGATAACACCGTTGTCGCCACTTGGTATTGCAAATCTTGTAATTGGTGGTGCTCTATATGGATATTGTTGTACGATTGTGTCTACAAATGAATCTGCGGACCGGTTTATGTTACCGATTTCCGTTAAAGTAAAAGCCAAAAACCTGTCATGTTGATAGTGCCCACCTGGCTGAATTACAAATTGTGTTGTGAAGTTTACAGTACCAGATGTGCCAGGATTTGAAGTTGCCGTAGGAAGTTTAGAAAAATCTAGGTCTTTCCCTTTGAGTATCCATGGGCCAACTACTTCACCACGGTAAGTTACTTCTTCTCCAAATAAAGGGCCCGAGCACGCGTCTATTTTTTTGGGGGTTACTCGACAATATGTTGTACCGTCAGGTTCTACAAAAGTGACACAACACGGTGCATCTTCGCCAAGTTTATACTGCTTGGTTTCTAATTTTTGTATTGGAAGTATTACATTTTGATAATGACTTAAACTGAAATTTTCGATATTAGGTGGTAAAGGATGATCATATATAGATTGTAATTTTCCTGAGAACAGACCTGCTGTTTGTGTACCATAGATGCTCCAACTTGGTGATTGTGCGATTGGTACTGGGTCGTATGAAAATACGGCAGCCATTTTGACCTGATCGCCCCATTTTGAGTGCCCAGCATCAAAATAAGCAGAAAGCTGGTTATCATAGTACATTACGTAATTTTGTCCATTGTTTACAACACCGCTTTCTGTCAAATAGATGGGGGTTGATGGCGATAACCCCATTTGAGATACGACTGTGTTTGGTGTTGTTGGTGGTGATGCACAAAACGGTGTAGCTGGGGAACATTGTGTTTGATAATCATAAATATTCAACGCGATACCGTCAAATTGTGAAAAGAATGCGCTACCACCTAACCTGTTAAAGTAGGCTTGGTTTCCAGCTCCTCCACCATGTGTTACGTTGATGGCTGGCGATAATAATATAACTTTGTTGTGGAGTGCGCCAATCGATTGTAATTCATTTCGTAAAACTCGAACATATTCGATGACTGTTGAGTCGGGTATACCTTCTGTTCGAGGTTCATTTATGGGATAAAAGTATATTTTTTTCCCATTTGTATCCATGTTTGCTAAAGTATTTGCCCATGTTTTTGCTAAACCAGGTGTGAGTTCAGTATCAGGATAATGCCCTCTAATGATGAAATTAATCTCTGGATGATTCTTAAAGAACTCAGGAATAAGAGTCTTACAATCACCTGGTTGAGCCATAACAACTATCCAACCACCTTGTCCTACTATACTCGCTGCCGCGTCTATTTCACTAAAATGATCTCCAATATTTATACCAACCCGGTTTGGCATTCCCGCCATAGTTGGTGCATTCAACATCAGAATTAGGCCTATGCCTATGATTATTGATAAGATATAGCGATACAATTTTTTGATTTCCATATTATTTTATAACATCTAATACTGCATATCCTTTGCCATGGTTATTATATACTGTATAACTATTACCAACCAATACAAGTACAGGAACTAGTTTTGTGTCATTGGCGTAGTAGGCTATATATCCGTGTTCTATAGATGTGTATTTCAAATCTTCACCAATTGGGAAAGTACCACTTATTAAGTTTGCTTTTCCTGCCTGTATGTCATTAGTGATTTCGGTTATATTTTTTAGTTTATAATTACTAGTTTTTGAAACAGTTCCTATAAAATTCGCAAATACCTTAATGGTTTCGTGTTTGGCGTCTACATAAATATCAATTGAGTTAGAACTAATATCTGTTGGCTTGTCGATTACTGGATAGCCGTTTAATTTGGCTACAAAAGAGTATTTTATTACATTTGCTTGTTCTATATTTTGGACTTGAATAGGTTCTGTGCTATTAAAATCGTATAACTGAAACCCAGCTTGTTGATATTTACTAATGGGTATTCCGAGGCGTTTCGGGATTTTGAGTATGTCTACAGCATTTATAATATCGTTTGGTGTATTTTCAGAAAAATTTTTATAAATGAAGTATGGACCGTTGTCTTTTTGATACAAGATACTGTTTCCATCTATATCGATTGTTATGGAATAATCATTGTGCGTACCAATGATTGATCTATATGGGTAGTCAGTATTTTCTAGTAGTTTCGTCAAGTTAAACGTTGTAAATATATCATTTATATATTGTTGATTAATATCAAACTTTGTATAGGCATAACCTGGTAAACTTGTTGGGAGATCTTCGATATAGAATGTTGGAGCTACATTGATTGTACCTGTATTTATGTTTGTTATCGTTGGAATCGGTTGTATGTTGTCGTGAATATACGTTTTATCAACTTGGCTAATGCTATGTGGTGTTTCCCGCTTTCGGTGGTTTTGCGCATATAAGGTATATACATAATACACAATATAGATTATTACTATACCTAAAAGTAAAAAACTTAATATTTTTTTAATCTTTATTTTTGTTAATTTCATAAGCATTATGTTGTATTATATATTATGGCCCAGTATATTCACACTCACTGGGGCCATAACAGTCGTCGATATTATGTGACACTGGTATGTAAGAACCGATATAATTGCTGTCGTTAAGATTTTCCATGTGTAATGGTTTGCCTGGTATACATTCTATTGTATTTGGTTTGAATTCATAATGTAGATGATTGCCGTTAGAATTGCCTGTGTTTCCTACATAACCAATTAAGTCGCCCTTATTGATAGGTTGGTTAACCTGAAGATCGCTATTAATTGCACTCATGTGTGCATATATCGTGTTGTAACCTGCGGTATTTGCGTGTATGAATACATATTTTCCATATCCGGTGCGGTCACCGTTATAACGCTGTATAACACTTATGGTTCCAGCGTGTGTAGCGTAAATCGGATTACCAAACTTGGTCGCTAAATCTACTGCTTCCGATTTGTAATATGCGTGGGAATGTTCCTTATCATGATACGGTGAATGTCTGTATGGACCCTGGCTTAGTATGAACGAATTGGTTAATGGCCAACCAGAAGGGCATTTTATACACCCTCCATTATTTATGTTGGTGGTTACAGATTCTGCTTCTTTTACAGTTGGTGCTTCGCTTACAGTTATTTCGACAATATTTGAATATGTTGCGTTTAATGATTTTACATCTGGAGGAATATTGAGCGTATACTCATGTTCTAAAAAGTTGTTTGGTTCTAATTCGTGATTAATAAACATTTCCTCAAACTCTTTTAAAGATATTGACGTCGTTCCTGGGAAATCAGCAGGTTTAATGTCATCGTATACAATCGGGGTTTGTCCACAATCCGGAATATAAGTCATTTTGTCGTCAAAAGATTGAATGGTAACAGTGTGTTGTTGGGTATTTGAATCTTGGGTGCCAGTGATATTGGTAATTTTTACTTTGTATGTAATTTGTGAACCATGCTTGTGTGCGGTTTTTTCTACTTTAATAAATTCGGGTTTTGCTTGAGGTTCAGCTAACGCATTGGCAGAAGTATCGTTATTTAAGTATGCGATAACACTGGCTATGAAAAATATTGGAACTAGCATGCACCCGACACAACCTATTAAGGGATAAATAATCACTTTCAATATAACTTTTCCTGTGCCTTTTAAGGATTCCAGTGCAGCTTTCACAGCTGTATCTAACCCTTTGTACAGGTTCTTAAAAAATTGCCAAGCCACGTCGCCCAATGAAGTGATTAGCCACGATATGCCACCAGAGAGAATACCAGACAAACCGCTTAACAAATAACCGGCTGTTCTTAACAAATTTTCTGTGACAAATTTAGATAATATTTTTCCCCCAAATGAAGAACTTAAACCACTCAATATATTTGCTAAAGATTCTGTTTTGAGGTAGTTTGCCAATTGTGAAATTTGTTGCATAAAAAATAGATTTTCAATGCTACCGGCAATCCCCAATTCCGCCGACATCCCAAAACTTTCTAGAATCCCCCTAACCGGATTCAACGAATTCCTAGCAAATAACAAAAGTCTATTGCTCCCACCATATTGCCCCCACAATAATTGTTTGTAAAAGAAATTTCTTACATAATTTGCACCTCTGTTGTAAGCATTAAGTAGCCCAATATAATTGCCAGCGAGTTGCGTATATTTACCCGAACTGTAAAACGAATTCAATATATTCCAAATTTCCTCGTTTGTAATATCGCTTCGTGAAAGAAAAGCCGCCAACAAGTTGGAACCGTTTGAATGAAACTTTGATAATTGGTTTTGAAAAAGATTAAGTGCATCTTGTGAATCTAGCCCAAGAGCTCTCGCTAATGTTGCCATCCCCAAATCTGTTGCAGGTAATCCATTCACCAAATTATAAGCTTCTGTGTTCAATTTGTTTAGGAAGTTATTTAGAAGGGTCGGGTTTTTAAACAAATCGTTTGGAGAATAACCGGCGAATGATGTGCCTTGTATTAATGTACCGAGATCGTTTCCACCCCATGACCTTTTAACAACATCATATACGGAAAAATCTGTAATGTATTTACCTCTCTGATTGATTCCAAATATACCTTCAGCGTCCTTGGCTTTTATCCATGCTATATGAGCTGTTGTATTTGCCCCTGTACCGTTTTTCCATTCGATTGCGACTCTATTTTCAATTCCCCAAACCCTCAACGCTTTGCTTTCGCTTTGAAAATTTAGCCCAGTTACTTTTCCAATTGTTGACTTTATCTCTTTTACTTTAAATGTATCAAATACTGTGTTTACTAGTGGGTCAAGATAGTGTCCCAAATATGCATCGCTTGGCATGAAAGGAACCTTTATAAATGGCAATTGGCCAGCGAATTTGCTTGTAATCATGGCTACCTTCATATAGTCACCATCTTCGACAGCCCTGAGGAGGTCCTTTGTAGTGCTTGCAAAGAATAAGTTGTGTGAAGCCCGTAGCCCAGTTTGGGCTGCCATAATTCTCTCGGTTGACATTTGTGCTACGTCTTTTGCTTTATTTCGTAGCTCTGCCTTGCGGGCCGCAGGTATACTATTAATACCTAGACCTGTATTTTTTGTTTCTGCTTTCAACAATTTTTTATATGCCAAAAATTGCTGATTTTTATATATTTCGCTTCTAATTTTGTTATACTGTGCCTCTATACTAAATTGTGCTTCTAATAGTGCTTTGTCCATCTCATCTTGTCTTTTTTGTATTTTTAGTGCGTCTCCGCTTTTTGCAGTATGGGCGGTGAGTATATTTTGTTTATCATATGCTTTAGACCATCCGCCTAATGAGGGGGGTAACCCGCCTAGTGCCTGAGGTATCATATCTAGGTTGTTTGCTAGGTATTCAGCATATATAATTTTTGATAATGGTCCTGCCATTTCCTTGGTAACATTGATACCGAGCAACTTACTTAATCGTTTGTCTAAATTACCGCTAGAATTACTTAAAAATGTTTTGATATCAACATTATTGTTTACTAGTGTCTCTACTAACCTCCCGTTGTGTTGTAGTTCGACGTAGCTTGATTGTACTTTGGCTTTTTTACCTGTCTTTGTAGGTAATATTTTGTCTAAGTCAACACCTAGTTCAGATAAAATTGCTTTATTATGTGCTGAAATAATTTCACGGCGAAATCTTTCACGAGTTGCTACAGTGTCGGCATATGCTGCCAATCCTTCCATGCTGGAAGCCATTTGGGCATATGGCTTGTATTGTTTGTCTAAGTATTTGGCATCGTTAAATATTTTGAACTCTTCAAGTGATTTTCGGTCTTCATTATTAAGTTTATCTGTTGGACTAAGGGTAAACTTAATTGTTCCCCGTAGTGTCATTTTTGATACTGTTCTAAATCCGGATGGTGAAGATGGATCCGGAATGTTTTCAACATAATTCGACATGTCATACACTTTGCCTCCCAATACTTTATTTATGGTACCGAATGTGCCACCTGGCGCTTGTGTTACATCACGTGATCCCCTGATACTAGTAGCTTGGGTTTGTCCGTGTACGAGTGCACTTATTTCTTTGGCTCTTCGATCCGATGTGATTTCAGTGGCATTTAATATGTCTTGTACGGTCTTTTTGCCCATTGTTGTCAATGTTTTAATGGGGTGCTTTACTGTGTTTGGAATATCTACAACTGTTGTTACGCCTTTGAGCTCGAATAATTCATCATCACTCATTGTAAGTAATTTCGCAATGTCAGAATCTTTTGCCACTAAAGCTTGATTTGATTTTATAATCCATGTTGTAAGTACATTCCGTTTCGAGTTGTAGTATAAGGCAACTGATTTTTTGGGATATTCCGTTGGAGTTTTAAGAATATCTTCTATCCACCCAACGAAAGTTAAATCATCCTGCATATATTTGCATTGTACCAAAATCATCTAACATAACAAGAATATATGTAATTAAAGAGTTTGTGCATATTGATTTATTGTGAAATTTGCAGGTTGTAATATATACAATAATTTGTGTATACTGAATATGTATGAATATTATATATTCGAAATTTATCAACCACAGATTTGTTAGTATTTTGTCAGTTTTTGTTGGTATTATATTTTTATTTCATGTGGTACCATTTATTACTAATGATTTATATGCCAGCGATACTGATCAAAATCTATTTTCTCCTCCTCCGGCACATGCAAACTGGATTCAAGATCGGTTAGACGATATTAAAAATTTAAAGAGTACATACGAATTTACTACTTGTATCATTGATCCTGATAAAGGCAAAAAATGTGATGTTAATTTGACGACATGGGGGATAAGTGCGAGTACCCAAATTCCAACAGGAGTGGTCGCCAATACTATTTGCGCAACTGGTGATCATAATCGCGTCCTATTGGGTGAAGCTCCTTGTGTGGATGTATCTGATCCAACAGTGGCTAAACTATATGACCAAGGGATAGTGGCTGGAGGGCTTGGAGGGCTGTTGGCATTTGGATATCAACTAGCACCTACTGATATTGCCGCGCCAACCAATCTAGCGCTATTTATTAATGATGTTTCGTCAGATTCTGTATTTGGAACTCCTGCGTATGCTGAAACCAGCTTTGGACCATTTAATAACAATGCGTTTAAAAGAATCACATTAAGCGCGTGGAAGATTATGCGAAATTTAGCACTTGCTTTATTGGGGGTGATTACAGCAATTACCGCTATTATGATAATCTTTCGTAAAAAAATATCAGCACAGGCTGTTATTACGGTTTATAATATTTTGCCAAGAATTCCAATTGCCGTTGTTGTAATATTGTTGTCTTATCCATTTGTATCTTTAGCGATATCTCTAGTTACTCCCCTGTCGGGGTTTGCGGTTAAACTGGGTATTGATGTGTTTAAGTCCGCATTTTCATTTCCCTCTACAGCTGAATTCTTAAAGTACATAGTAGGGGCCTCTATAAACTCTGTGTTTATGTCTATAGTAACTATGGGAGCTGGTAACACAGCCATTATGATAATAATTGTTGTAGTAGCTGTAATGCTTGTGATAACATTAGCAGTTGGTTTAGTTAATATGTTTAAGGCATATGCGAGTATGATTGGGGTTCTATTATCAATGCCACTTGTTGCTTTATTAAGCATTATGCCAGGGCAAGAAAAAAATTTGGTTAATTTGTTTGCTAAATTAGCCGTAGATGTTTTAACAATTCCAGCAATGATATTTATTTTTATTTTGGGGCTAGCCATGATTGTGATTCCGACTAATGACTTTCATTATAATTTGATACCACAGTTTTGGTTTGTTGATATGTTTTGGGTCATGTTGTTTAAGTGGGGTATTGGGTTAGTGATTATGTGGCAAGGTGTTAAAATCAGGGGCACATTAACTCAGATGTTTGGTGCAACAAAGATATTAGGTGGTCAGCAACAACGCAGATAGTTGCCAATGTTTAGTTTTTTATAATTATGGCAGTTTTATTAAACAATTGTGGAAACGGGGGATTTGCAGGTTGTGTAACCGATCCCGCTGAGGTATTAGGTCAAAATAGAGCCGTAGCCGATTTTACCGATATTGAAAGTGTGGCTGGGTTTAGTATAAATCTAATAATTTATATAATTTACGCTATCTTATTATTTTTGTTATTTTTTTATTTAGTTATAGGAATTTATAAGGTTGTTTTTGGTGAAGACGCGTCAGCCTTAAAAATAGCACAAGAAGCCTTTGTAAGAGTCTTTTTTGTGATAATCGGTATGGTGTTGGTTACGGGTGTGTTATTTATATTATTTAATTTTCTCCATTTAGCAGGAGTGGAAAACTTTAATGAAATTTTTTGGTTTACTCAATAGACATAAAAAAATAAGTACAATTATATTTGTAGTTACATTGTATGTTTACAGTAACATGGTGAATGGTTGTGTAGCTTCAGGCATGCCTGTCGATAAATACTTTGTGCAAACTGAGTTCGGTAAATTTAACAGTGTCAATAGTATCGTTTACTGGCTAATAAATTTTGCTAAATATTTAGGATGGGTAGGAGTTCTCGTAGGAGTATTTGCCACATTAGCACTATTGATATACAAATTAATATTTGCAAGCGATCAAGAAACAATGAAAAAACTACAAGATGGTATGATTAAGACAATAATAATTATTATACTTGGGATTTTACTGCTTTTTGCGTCGTTTTTGTTATCGATTACGAGTGATATTAGTGGTGCAAAATTGCCGGTTGATTTAAATGATGTCACGAATTAATAAGTATTTTATAACCATAATAATATCAATTATATTTATTGAAACACTGTTTGGTATTGTACCAAGTAATGCGCTTGCAAAAAGTGAAGGGTGTGCGAAAATCCTGACAGGTATACAACAGGTAACTAACACTTCATATTATATACTTACTGATACGAATAAGTGTGAAATACCGTTTTACGATGGTGTATACTACGAGTTGGTGGTTGATGGTAGTATTAGTGTTCTAGGTAAATCTAGTAAACCTTTGGCCAATGATAACAACCTAGACGATTTTCAGACATGCACAAAGGTACAAGTTGATTTAAGTGAAGGAAATCATATTTGGAGTTTACTAGCGCATGATCCTAACGAAAAATGGGGTTTAATAGGTTTAATTCCAGGTTGGTTGCATGAGTATGTGTATAACGACAATAATACACGAGAGATCGAAAAATTTTATATTACAACAGAAAAGTTTCCATTTGCCGATATTCTGCACAATAAAGGTTCGGCACAATTTATTGTCAGTCTTCTCGGTGGTTATAAATACGAAATTAGTTCGCCTAGTAACAAAGTTTCTGTGACTGTTCCAGAAGCTTTTAAATCATGTAGCGGGTCTCCTACTGGTGGTGGCGGTTTTGGTGGTTCTACATCGCTTACAATGACTTACAGGTATAATCTTATAGATTTTATTGAACTTGGTAGTAAAAAGGGCACAGTTCCAATCACTGTACGTATAGAGCAAAGAAATGTAAGCGATTCTAAAGATTGGGCAGATATACAAGTTGGCTTGACGAAAACAAAAAATATTGACTACGATTTTTCTAACGGTATATGTAGGGTTTATCAAAGTGGGAGCCAGTGTTTATTAGATTCGGTTCGTTCAGATTGCGAATCTGGTTATTATCCTTGTTATAGTTCTACTGACTGTAGTGCAGGTTGTACTTGTATTCCGAAAGGTAGTAACTGTGATGCGCACATAAAAGCGGATGACAATACAGAAAATAATGCGAAACACACATTCTTTAAGGATTTCAGCTTACCACCGATTAAGGCGTTGACTTGGAATACAGCACAGGATTGGATTCATAATCTTTACATTATGATTATTGGGTTCGGTATTATTTCAGCAATATTTATTATTCCATATGTGAGTATATTGTTTGCAACTGGTAATCCAGAACGCATAAAAACCGGAAAAGAGTGGTTAACTTCATTAGTGACTGGTTTGATTTTATTGACCTTATCGGCAGTTATAATAAAGATAGTTGGAAGTGCACTTGGATTCTAATATATACCTTGTGTTAGCTGGTCAAGTATTGATAAAGATTCATTAAATCTTGCAATCCAATAGGTAAGATCGCCGACGCCTATTAGTTTCAAAAACAAATTTAAAACTGCGGTGCCGGCACCTGCTACTACAAGGATAAGTATTAGTGTGTAAACAATTCTATTTGGAAGTTCTTGCATTTTTTGAGAATTTCCTGAACCCCATATTGTAACCGTTTTGTAAATCGTAAAAACGGTAATGCCTATGGTTATTGCTATAAGTATTACCTGTATAGTGTGTAAGAGTGGAGAATTCCCTTGATTATCTCCAAGTATGCAAGAAATTAGGTATCCCAACGACTGCGGATCATCCCAATTATAACAGCCGGCCTGTGCCTGCGACGGATTTATTCCAACTACTATAATTAAGGCACTCACTAACAAAACGAGAGGTTTTACTTTTAATCGGTCGTACATGAGATAATCTTAACATTTTATTAAAATGTTATAAATAATTTGTTTGTTTTACGCTTTACAATGTGAGATTTGCATGTAGAATAAGGTGATAAATGAGATGCGTTATTAAATTATTACATCGTATATTGCCGTATGTTATATTAATGTTATCTTATGTCGTTAGTGTTCTGATAAGGATTGTAATTACTAGATTCGCTAGTTATTATATGTTAGGTGACGAAAACCTCGTATACCATGTCGCAACATTACCCATAACAGAATTTTTTACCACATTAAAGTATGAGCCACACCCGCCTCTTTTTTACTTTTTTGTAAGGATCTTATCTAAAATATCAAATAGTTTAATTATTCAACGAATTATTTTAATGGCTATTTCATATACCACCATTTTTTTGATTACACTGTTTTTAGACAGAAAAGGTATCTTAAAAAAATATAATTTATATGGGGGTCTTTCCATATTTTTTTCATCCTTTTTATTTATAAGAATTATGGGGGAAATAAAACAAGATTCTTTATCATTTCCCATATCTTTTATCGTGATGGGTTTTATACTGTATGTGACTGATAAATATCTAATCGGTATAAAAAACAAAAATATTGTGTGGGATATACCACGCAATAAGTTCGTTTGGATTTTTTCTGTTTTAGTGTTTCTTAATGTCATACTCTTTTTTATTGGGTATATACCTTATCTTTATGTTTTTATCTTTTCTTCTTTGTTTTTACTCTCAACAAGAAAGCACAAATATCTAATTGTGTTTTTTGTTATACAAGCTAGTATAATACTTGGATATCTTTCATTTATAGGGTTGGAGCAATTTATAATAAATACCCATAGATTTAGTTGGGCTACAACCTTACCAAATTCTTTATTTTTAGGAATAGATAGATTCATTGGTGTTTCTAAACCGTATGGCGATTTAAAAGATATACTAAAACTGGTTCCGTTTGTTTTTATAACTGCCTTTATTTTAAAGAAAAATAAAAAGCATTATGAAAAAATTACATTGTATTTGTTTATATTATTAACAATATTGGGATATTTATTACACTTATGGGTTAGACCAAGGTATATGATACCTACATACTTATTGCTTAGCATAATAGTTGCATGGGGGATTCAGTCAGTTTTTACGATAAAAAAATATGCCCAATATATATTGATTGTATATGTTTTTTTGCTGTTTGTGTTTTCATCACTTGTATACGCTCGTGATTATGATCACGCAATTAAATACATAATAGATGATGTTAACATGCAATTTAGGTTTGTTAATAATAATTTATATACGGAGAATAAATCAAAACCAGTAGGCATTGTTATTGCATATAATATAAGGCAGTTATACAACAAGTTGCTGTTTCCTAATGATTATGAGCAATTTATTCCTGTTTTTATTTTTAATCCAGACATAAAATACCCGAATATAGATATGAGTGAAGTTTTGAGATATGCTATCTACCGAAAATTGTCTAAGAAAGATGCTGAGTGTTCATTGTATAAAAGTGGATATTCCAATTTTATGCTAGAAATTCCAACAGAAGGGCATTCTGTGAGTCGTCTTATATTACTAGATGTGCTTGCAAGAAATTGCGATCCTATATTCTCAGAGTCTACACCTACGATAGGACTATTTCAAAACTGTAAGTTTAACATGGAATCGTGTGAACCAAAAAATTATTAATTATTTTTTAAACTCTATATTATATAATGCACTCTTTAAATGAATTGCGCCAGGGGCTCTTAAGTTAAATATTGCTTTAAAATCATCTCCATCAAACTTATAAGTACCTTTATTCGTTTCTATTTCAACTTTATCAGTATAACCACCAGATGAATAAGTTACTTTTACTTTTTTAATTTTCTTTATACCTGTTTTATCCCTTACTTTATCCATAGACCATGTGTCGTCAATATCTTCTCCCCAACAAGATTTAGCATCGGGCTGAGATAAGTGCTTTTGATTGTCTTTATCTTCTTTATATAAAACTGCAGCACCAACGATATCTGCAAATTCTTTCTCAGTTAACCACGGATGGCTTCTTCCACATGATTTATTACTCCTCGTTTTATACCAACCCTTATAAAACCAAGGTGAACCTGCCTTACTTTCATATGCTTTACTGGTCCAGCAATCTTTTGATCCGCATGATGTGTCCCAGCCTCCTTTAGTGGTGTGTCCTAAACTTGTATATTTATAATTGTATCCTCCAGATGTTGCCGCATACCAAGCAGAAAATATTTCACCAGTTTTTTTACTAATCATAACTTTAGCCTTTGTATCTTTTACTGCGTCATGCCAGCGTGCAGCAGAACTAGAATTTGCTTTTGATGATGACCAAACTTGACAAGCTTCGGTTGTGCAAATGCTACCAGAAGGATTAGTGTTGTATGTTCGCCATCCAATTCTTGCTAGTGCATAGGTTCGTGCAGCAACCGCTTGTGCTTTTAATGCTTCTTTTGGCCAGCTTGATGGCATTTCTGCTAATCCATACAAGTATTTTCCGTCAAGTTCCATCTTGCCTTTATCTGTATTAATATATTTTGGAACATCTACTTCTTTTATTTCCACATCACCATAGTATGCCTTTAAAATTTTCTTATAATCTTGACCATCTTCGGCTCTACCTTTTGCACCATATTGACTCATTCCTTTTCTATGTGGTGCCCCAAATGAGAATGCCGCAAAGGCTTTTCTAAATCCCGGATCATAATCAGCACGTGCATGCGGGTCGCCTGTAGTTGGCACATCTCCAACACTAGTTGTAAATGTTTCTGTTTTTTCTTCAAGAAGTGCCTTTTGTTTTGCTGATAATTCACTTAACTTTCTTTCAATTTCTCTTCTTTCTTGTTGAATTGTATTTTGTTTTTGTGATAGGGAATTTAAAGTTCCTTGAGCAGATGCCACTTGGGTTGCCAGTCTGTCAGATATTTTTTGTAATTCTTCTTTCTGTTTTTCTACTTGCTTTTTTACTTGTGCAATGTCTTTCTTATCTTGTTCGTACGATTTTATATTGGAATTAATTGATCCTATGTAGTTGTAAGTTGTGTCTACAAAATCTTTAAAATAAGAAAGGTTCTGTACAAATCCAACGAACGAGTCTTTCGATAATAAAAGTGAAATCCTAGGTATTTTTTGGATTATATACAGTTCTTTTAGGGTTTCATTGCGAGTCTGAATTTGATTGTTTAATTCATTATTTTTTACGATTATTTTTTTGTCTAGGTTATTTATATGTTCTGTTAATTTATCTATTTCGGATTTTAGTTGATTAATTTGTGATTGTGTTACATTTAGTTGCCCAGATAAAGACTTTATCTGTGATGATATTTTGTTGGCTTGCTCTTTTACATTTTCCAATTCTCTATTTTTTTTATTTAACTTTTCATTTTGTTTTTCAATTTCTTTTTGAATTTCATCTATGTCTTCACTTTCAGCACCAACCCGAGAAGGTGTGGTAGCATAAAGCACAGGCACGCCAAATATCATTGTCACAATCAAGATTGTAGCTATGTGTAATCGCCTAAAATGAAATTTCATAAAATTCTACTAATATATTATTGCACATTTTTCAAATGTTTGTGTTATAATTTTATTAAAGAGTAATATTTGGTTAGTAGTAAGACTATTGTGACTCTTAAGTATCAAGGAGGTGAAACCTTTATTATGAATTTCTTAAATAGAAAAATAATAAGACCAGTAACTTTTGTAATGGTAGCATTTGGTGTTGCGATTATGCCAGCTGTTGCGCTCGCACAGGATATTGGTACTTCTATATCAGAAGATACTAATATAGGTAAGGTTAATAATTTGAACTCATTATTTTATTGGATTGTTAACCTGATGAAATATATTGGGTGGGCTGGTGTGTTAATCGGTGTATTTATCGTATTAGCACTTTTGGTTTACAAATTAATATCTGGTGATGATACTGAAACAATGAAGAAGGTGCAAGGCGGTATAACAAGAGCAATAATAATAATCGTAATTGGTATCTTGCTGCTTGGCGGAACATTTATAATATCGCAGGTTGCAGGTTTAATTGGTATTAGTGACGCACCTATTAATTTAGATGAGGGTAATTGGAACGAAGATGGTGGCACAAGCGGCGGTGGAAACGCACCTGGTGGGGGGCATAACAACCAAGCGACATGGGTAATTTACAACGATTCAATATAAATGTACAAGTGTAATTATTTAATAAGAACTTATGACAGAAGAAAAAGCATTACAACCTCAACACTGGTGGATGTATCTCGTCCTTGGTGTTGTAGCAGTTTTCATCGGGTGGTTTTTACTTGTAAGCCCGACAAAAACTATACCTGCATTGATTCTATTTCTCGGTCTTTACTGGTTAATATCCGGTATTATCGAGGTAATAGTATCTTTGTTTAGCATCAATAAAGAAGGATCCCAGTGGGGTTGGACTTTATTTGGTGGAATTCTTGCACTTGTTGCAGGATTAATAGTACTTAATCACCCATTATTTACAGCAGTAATCACACCAGTAATGTTTATGTACATTATTGCGTTTGTGTTTATTATTAATGGTGTAATTAGAATGGTTGCTGGTAAAAAGAGACCAGAGACAACTGAAACCGGTGACAATTATAAATGGTCATGGGGTGGTTTCTTTTTAGGGTTAGTTTATCTAATCTTTGGGATTGTATTACTAACTTCCCCAACATTATTATCAGTTGCAAGCGTAGTTTTTGCTGCAGCTTTACTAATGATTGTTAGCGGTATAAGTTTAGTAATCTTTTCGTTTTCAGTTAAGAAGTTAGATAGTTAGTGCCAAGAATATGTATTCAGTAAAATCGATAACACAATATTGGTGGCTTGAACTAATAAGAGGTATCTTTACATTAGTATTAGGTTTGGCATTTATATCATTACCTGGTAAATCGTTGGTGCTAATTGCTACTTTTGTAGGTCTGTACCTATTAATTGATGGTGTAATTGAAAGCATTAAAGGGGTGTTTAGTATCAAAAAAGATAAAGAATGGTGGGTAATGTTGTTTAAAGGTGTAGTTGGTGTATTAGCTGGTATTGTAATTTTCAATTATCCTCAATTTTCATTGGGAATTTTATTCTTTGTTTTAGCACTTTGGGCTTTAATTGCAGGAATAATAGGTATAGTTCAAGCTGTTAGAAATAGAAAAGAGACATATGGTGGGTGGACATTAACCGGTATGAGCGTACTTTTAATCGCTTTCGGTTTATTGTTATTAACGCAACCATATGGTTCAGTTTTAGTACTTACTGTATTGTTTGGATTATATGCAATCATTGCTGGTGTAATGATTATTGCATTTAGCATGGACTTAAGATCTATGAATTCCGATATTAAAAAAGTGGAAAAACAATTGAAACAGTAAGTTATATTATAAAAACTAATAGTCAAAAAGGGCGCTTTAATAGCGTCCTTTTTTATTAATTTAAACCAAAAACATCTAATCGAGATTTAATAAATATGAAATAATATTTTTGAGTATGGTAAAGATTAAAATGGTGGAGATGGGGGGAATCGAACCCCCGTGCTAATAGGTTTATCAAATAATGTCTTACAAGCTTAGTAACTTTTTCTAATGTACTTTAAGGGTAAAAGTTACAAACCCTATCCTAAAGTACATAAACAGCTAATAGCTGTAATTAGTTCTTGGCGTGGTTAACCTAGTACTTGCCGCCAAACAGAGTACTAAGTTGCTGACATGTATCAGGTTAATTACGCGACTACAGGTGCGTAATTGATAACGTCAGCAGTTACAGATGATTCGTCTGCATTTATCTTTTTGAACCAGTTTTAAGACTTAATTCAGGTCTGCTTGCATTATTTGACTGTGCTACTAGGCGATGCCTTGACATCCCCATAAAGACTACTGCCAATATTATCACCAACGAACACAAATGTCAACAACTAAAAACTATAGGTCTTTAATATCTCCCTCTTTTTATTGTTTCTAAAATAAAACTTTAATTCATTTAGTATTTAAATGCCTAAATTTATTAAGATAATTATACCTTTATGTAAATTATAATAAGAAGATTATCCAATTTCAAACTGTTTCATTTCTCTGTCAATTTCTTTGTCTAATTGTTTTTTTATTATCAGTTCTTTCTTTTCTTTTTTCTTGAGTCCTCTTGCCAAGGCGATAGATAATTTTAATAAGTTTCTTTTTGTATAAATTTCTAGTGGTATTATAGAATATCCTTGTTTTTCTACTTTTCCTCTTAATCTTTTAATTTCTGATTTGTTTAACAATAATTTTCTAGGGCGAACAGGATCGTAATCAAAGACAATAGGTGCTTTTGAATATGGCGGTAAGTTAAATCCAACAAGCCAAATTTCATCATTAATTATTTTTACATAACTACCTTTTAAATCACCGTGGCCTTCTCTGATTGATTTTACTTCAAAACCTTTTAGTTTAATTCCCGCTTCATATTTTTCTATGATTTCATAATCGTGATATGCTTTTTTATTTTTAACATATGTTGGCATTAGATTTCCCCCTCAACTTCATACAAATAATTACCTTTTTTAAATAATATTTTAGCTGGATTTCCATCAATTATAGTAAATTTAGTTGGAATTTCTAGGTCGGTTTTATCAGCAAGTTTTATCTTTTTAATAAATTCTCCCGTGGTTTTGTTGTAAATTACTATATTTTTATCGTTATCTGCTAATGCATCTAACACATACAATTTGTCTTTATATTCAATTATTTGTATTGGTTTTAACAAGTATGAGTTGTCCACCTCAAAGTTTTTTGCTTGCTTACCATTTGTGTATTTAAGTATGTTTCTATTTGATATAACAAAAAAGCTTGTGCCATCGGTTGTAAAGTCAACTGCATTTGATAATTCTTGATTTTCAGCTAACCATGACGATACTTTATCCGATCCAAGTCGCATTTTTAAAATGTCGTTAGGTTGTAAATAATAAATTTGATTTCCTTCTGAATCTAATGCCAAAATGTCGTCTTTTTCTATTAAATATTTATCTTGTCTAGTTGTATCATCAACATTTGTTATCAAAAGAGTTTTATTTCCAAATGTGTAACATAAATTTTTAGAATTTATTTTTATACATGATATATACATTGCGTCTTCAAGTTTATTATAAATAGATTCAGCCTCTTTAGTTTCTAGGTTTAATGAATATAGCCCTTGCGGGGAAATCAAATGTAAATTTTTATTATTATGGCTAGTGCTGTCCAAATCAACAAAATGTTCACCTTGTGCAATATGATCTAAGTTAATAAATACAGGATGCAATTCTTTAATATTATTAGTAAGTTTATCAGTAACTGCATTGTTTTTTATATCCGAACTTGCTATCTCTTCATTTTTGTTTGTATAAAAATATCTATAATTAATATAAATTATTCCCGCTAAAATAATAAAACCGACAATCAAAAAATGCCACTTTCTTTTTGTTCTATTTAATTTGGAAAGTCTTTTTGGTTTTGTTTTTGTGGCTGTTACACCTATTGGCTTTGGTGGATTGTGAGGTATTAATCCGCTAATGGAAGAAACAGGAGCAACCTTTTGTGATTTATATGGTTCTAACTTATCTGACAGTTTTTGTGGCTTTACAATTTTATTCTTGATTGAATTTGCACTTTGGGATACGGAATTTTTTAGGTTTAACGATTTTAACTTTCCCGAAAAAGTTTCTTTTTGAGAAGGGGTTTCTTTCATTACTTTAATAAGTATTGCTGCGATTTGCTCCTTTTCTGGCATTTGTTCTATAACATTAGATAAATTGCCTAGATGTGCTGTTATTGTCTTTGGCGGAAATGTTTCAGCAAATTTTGCAGTTCCTATTACTATTACATCATTATCGGCTAATATACTAGAACTTGTCCATATTTCATTGTAGGCTGTTTGAATCCCTAGATCTCTAACACCGGTTCCTCTTATTAAATAAGTGGCAGCTTTTCCAAAGTAACTTGTGTATAAAACACTATTCCAAATTAAAGCGGTTGCAAACGAACATGAGAATTCGGATTCTGGTGAACTTAATGTTATTGTATCGTCTTTTGATTTTACAGTTAGTATGTTCTTATGTGCTTTATTAAGAGCTTTTTCAATTGCATGTAGTGGAGTACTGTCATTTATTCTAAAATATTCTTCTTGAACAGTATCTACAAAGAGTTTAATTATGGATTTTGTGTCAAATTTACTGTTAGTTTTTAGATTTAAAACTAAAAACAACTTACCTCTTTTTTCTAAATAGGCTTCATTTATTGTTTCAAATTCATGTGTAATTGTTGCAATGTTAGATATTGTATCTAGCTCTGAATTACTTATTCCTCCTATGCTCTGTATTTTTAATGTAAATTTCATAATGATTTTTGACCAATTATCTAGAGGCACTATTTACCTTGATTAGTAACAGTATTTCTATAATGCTAGCAATGAAAAACAGATTACACCTGCAACTAACCCAAAATGTATGTACCCTAGCAAGATTAAATATTTGTCAGTTGGTGTTTCAAGTGTTCTTGTCATCATTTTTATCTGTTTAATAACTACAAAAGAAATAATAAGGTAAAGTACAAGGAAAATTAATAAACTCCATTTTAATATTGGGTAAACGGTATTTAATAAATAGTTAATATCGCTAATAGTTAGATTTACATCTATAGTATCAATCGGTCTGTTTGTAGTTATTTTAGGTATCATTTGATTATCTACCATATTTTCGTTTGTATGCTTCTGCTAAGTCTGTGAGTTTATCATGTACCTCGCCAGGCTTAGGTATAGCTTTAAATTCAAACTCTGGTTTTTCGGCAGCTGTTTGAATATATACATCACCATAATCAAATACAATATTTAACATATTATCAGTTGAATATGTTGCATCTTCTACATTTGCCAGAGATGCTTCAGATATTCTTTTTTTCCATAACCCATGAAAATCTATATCAACAATTCTTCTGTCTGTAAGAATATAAATATTAAAATACCACAGTAAAAAGGCTTCAAAGGCTAAAAAGATTACAACCATGTACCATAAAATTAATAAAATTAGCCAATACTGGATAGGTATTATTAAAAGCCAACTTTGAGGAATTATAGGAGTATCTCTAAAAATATAAATCAAAATTGGTAATAACAAAAAGAATATGGAAGTCAAAATCCACCATACTGTTACAATAGGGTGTCTTCTAAGTACATAATAAATAATTTCATCATCCTCTTGTGATTCAAATTTAACATTTGTAGGATTTTTAAGTATTGCATTAAACATTATTACTATAATTATACCGTAAATCCTTACATATTGTATAACAGTAAATTTTTTGAATTTTAAATCTTTTTTTTAGATATTTACTTGCAGAAATCAAAGTTGCGCCAGTTGTGGCAATATCGTCTACTAAAAGGATTTTATTTTTATTTTCTAATGCGTGTAACTGACCTTTTATATAATAGTTTTTATTAGATTTATCATATCTTTCGAACCTGTTTAAGTCTTTTTGGTTAGTTTTATTTTTCTTTTTTAATATATTGATTATCGGAATTCTTTTATTGAAATACAATTTATAGTATTTTTGAATGAATTGTGCAATTATTAGTGAGTGATTTACTATTCTTTTTGTGCTAATAAAATTTGAACTGCTTGGTATTGGTATAATGCCATCAAATTCATATAATTTTAATAATTCACTTAAAATGAATCTGTTGTAACTTATTTTTAATAGCGTGTTTAATAGCATATAACTGTTTTGTCCACTTTTTGATTTTAAAATTATTTTTCTAGCTATTCCAGAATATTCAAAACTGCTTAAAACCGCATCTGGAAAACCGTTATTAAAACAATATTTGTGTGTCTTACCATTTAGAGTAAATCGATCACAAGAGATACAGCGTTGAAGTTCCAAAATTGTTAAATTATTTTCACATTGCTTACATAAATCAGATTCTATATGTCCACAAGAAACGCATGTTTTAGGCAATAAAAATTCTTTCAATAAGTGATTTTTGGTTGTAATACTGTTGATACCACTTGCAAAAATGCTACTTTTCACAAGATTATATTAATTTATTGATTATGAATACATAGTTAACACAGTCTTTCAAATTTAATAATTTATTGTATCATTATTTAAGTATGAGTAATAAGAAAGCACCCGATGGCAAGAAAATTAATCCATTTATGATAATCATTGGCGCATTAATCGTGTGGGGTTTGGTTTCTATGTTTATTACCCCTGACTTACTAAAGCCAACAACAAAGGTATCTTTAAATGAAATTTTCACCGAGATAGAAAAAGGCGAAATTGAAAAAGTCGAAGTGGGACCAGATTCTGTTAAGGCTGAAAAAAAGAACGGCGAAGTTCTAAAAGCTAACAAAGAAAATCAAGTTAGTTTTTATGAATTGTTAGAAATGCAAGGTATTGATCCAAATAAAATATCAGGTGGAATTTATCCAGAATCTAATTACGATTGGATATTAGTTTTAAGTAACATTGCATTCCCATTATTAATGATAGGTTTGCTTTGGTGGATGTTTAAGTCAGCAGGTAAATCAGCCGGTGGGGTATTTAGTTTAGGAAAATCCAAAGCAAAACTATTTTCAAAAGAAGAGCAAGGAAAAATCGGATTTAAAGATGTAGCTGCATCAAAAGAAATAAAAGAAGAGCTATACGAAATCGTAGATTTCTTAAAGGAACCAAATAAGTATAGAAAATTAGGTGCTAGAATTCCCAAAGGTATACTACTTGTTGGGCCAGCGGGTGTTGGTAAAACTTTATTTGCAAGGGCAATCGCAGGTGAAGCAAATGTTCCATTTTATTCTGTTGCTGGCAGTGAATTTATTGAAATGATTGTTGGTGTAGGATCTGCTAGGGTTAGGGATTTATTTAAAACTGCAAAAGAGAATGCACCAGCATTAGTTTTTATTGATGAAATAGATGCAATTGGTAGACAAAGAGGTAAGGTTGCGATGACAAGTAATGATGAGAGGGAACAAACTTTAAACCAGATATTAGTTGAGATGGATGGTTTTGATCAAAGAACGGATGTAATAATTATTGCAGCCACAAACAGACCCGATATGTTAGATCCAGCGCTAGTTAGGCCGGGAAGATTTGATAGACATATACGAATAGATTTACCAACTCTTGAAGAAAGAAAAGATATAATAAAAATTCATATGAGAGGTAAGCCATTTGACAAAAAGGTAGATATAGAAATGCTTGCTAAACAAACAGTTGGGTTTAGCGGAGCGGATATAGAAAATATGCTAAATGAGGCTGCTATATTAGCTGCAAGAAGAAAAGCGTCTAGTATTACACAAAAAGATTTAGTAGAAGCCTCTACTAAAGTCAAACTGGGTCCAGAGAGAAGATTATTACAAACAGAAGACGAAAGAAAAGTGGTCGCATATCACGAAGCAGGTCACGCGTTAGTTGCTGCTAAAAGTGAAGACGCAGAAAGCGTTGCTAGGGTTTCTATAATATCTAGAACAAAGACACTTGGTCACACAGAACTAAATACAGATGAAAATGTTGTTAATAAAACTAAAAGTGATTTACTTGCAATGATAAGAACAATGCTTGGAGGACGTGCATCAGAAAAATTGATATTTAATGAAGAAACAGTTGGTGCTGTTAGTGACATAGAAAGAGCAACAGATTTGGCAAGAAAAATGGTTACTGAGCTTGGTATGAGTAAGTTAGGTCCTATCCAGTATATTAATGAAAATGCTGGATTGTGGGATGTTAGGGCGCAAGAGAAATCTGTTGGTTATAGTGAGAAAGTAGCAGAAGAAATTGATGAAGAAGTTAGAAGAATTATAAATACAGAATTTAAAAATGCTACAAAAATATTAAAAGAAAACAAAAAAACATTAGACGAGCTGGCAAATGAGTTATTAAAGAAAGAAACCTTAGAGCAAGATGAATTTATGAAAATAATAGCCAAATATGAGCAAAAATCCTCAAAAAAGAAATCATAATAAGCACTTATAGTCTCGCAAGGCGGTTATTGAAAGACACTACAACTTGTGCGAACCTGTTACTCACACCACAATATGTTGTGGTATAATATCTACAGGTAAATGTGTAGTTTTACCTGTTTTAAGTATAAATAACAATAGGTTATTAAGTTGCGTAATTGCTTTTGTCGAGTTTGACATTAGATATTACAAATAACCAGTTAACTACTGGTTAAATTTATCTATGTTTTGTCCTTATTGTAAGAATAAAGAAACAAAAGTTATTGATAAAAGAGATTTGGATGATGAACCAGTTTCAAGAAGAAGACGCGAATGTTTAAGGTGCAAAAAAAGGTTTACAACTTATGAGAGAATTGAAGAGATTAAAATTAAAGTGGTTAAAAAAGACGGCAAAGTTCAGGATTATGATAGGGAAAAGCTTGCTAGAGGCATAAGAATATCAGCAGAAAAAAGAATTCCAGATGATGAAGTAGAAAAGATTATTGATGATATAGAAATGCGAATAATGAACAGAAAATCAAATAAAATTCCAGCAAGCGATATAGGAAGAATGGTACTAACGAGATTAAAACATGTAGATAAAGTAGCGTACATGAGATTTGCTAGTGTATTTTTAGACTTTGATGGGCTTGATGAATTTAAAGAAGAATTAGAAAAGTTAGATTAAGCAATTTAAGTTTTATTTAATTATTTCCTTGGACAGGAAAAAAAGAATACTATGCCTCGCACCAAAACAAACAGACTCCGTAGAAATACGGTAAATAAACCAAAATATAAAACATTAAAATCAGTTGATACAATTCAACTAGGCCCAAATGCCAAAGAAGTATTTTTAAGAAGATATGCAGTACAAAAAGCTGATGGTACAAAAGAAACTGTAGAAGAAGCATTTATGAGAGTTGCTAGTCACGTTGCGGATGCCGAAAAAACAAAAAAGTTAAAAAAAGAATATACAAGTTTTTTTTATAATTTATTAGGAAGTAAAAGATTTATTCCCAATTCCCCAACATGGACAGGTGCAAAAACTCCTTTAGGCCAATTAGCCGCCTGTTTCGTACTGCCTGTATCAGATGATTTGGGAAAAGAAAAAAATGGTATATTTTCTACATTAAAAAACGCATCGTTGATACAACAAACGGGTGGTGGAAATGGTTTCTCGTTTTCAAAGATTAGACCAAGAGGTGATGTAGTATCAAAAAGTAACGGTAAAGCAAGTGGACCCGTTAGCTTTATAAAAGCATATGATGCAGCTTTTGGTACCATAGCACAAGGGGGTGCTCGAAGAGGCGCAAACATGGCTGTACTACGGATTGACCATCCAGATATATTGGAGTTTATAAGAGCAAAAGCAATAGAAGGCGAATTAACAAATTTTAATATTTCTGTGGCTATCACAGATGAGTTCATGCAAGCTGTAATAGATGATACTGATTTTGATTTGATTAATCCTAGAACTAAAGAAGTTTGGGATACTGTTAGAGCAAGAGATATTTTTGATGAAATTGTTAGATATGCATATAAAAATGGAGAACCAGGATTACTATTCATAGATGAAGCAAATAGATATAACCCAGTTCCAGATCAATATGAATTAGAAGCAACAAACCCTTGTGGTGAACAATGGTTAGGACCATATGAAAACTGTTGTTTAGGACATGTTAATTTATCAGAATCGGTTAAAGACGGTAAAATTGATTGGGAACATTTAAAAGAAAGTGTAGAATTAGGGGTTAGGTTTTTAGATGATGTTATAGATAAAAACACATATGTACCAGCGGTTCCAGAATTAAAAAAGGCTGCATTAAAAAACAGAAGAATTGGGTTAGGTTATATGGGGCTTGCAGATGTGATGTATAAACTAGGAATTAGATATGGTAGTGATGAAAGTTTAGATTTAGTGTCACAATTAACTGAATTTGTAAAGTATTATGCAATGTTAACCAGTATAAAATTAGCCGAAGAAAAAGGTGCTTTCTCAGGTATTAATGAAAGTATATTTAGCTCTAAAAATTTTAGATGGCAAAAACCCAAATCGATGGTTGATTATAAACTAAAATTAGATAGGCCTAATATTAATTGGAATAGATTAGAAAAACGAATGAGACGATCAGGTATAAGAAATGCCGCACAATTAACAGTAGCACCAACAGGTACAACAGCTACTGTTTTCGGAGTTGAAGGATATGGTTGTGAGCCTGTGTTTGCATTAGCATATTATAGAAATGTATATCAAGCTGCTGGGCAAGATGAAAAACTTCAACTTACATATGTTAGTCCTTCATTTCAAAAAAAGTTAGATGAGTTAAATCTTGATGATGATACTAAAAAAAGTATAATAGAGAAGGTTATAGAAAAGGGTACACTTAAGAATATTACAGAGTTACCAGAAGACATAAGAAACACATTTGTGGTTTCTTTAGATATTACTCCTGAAGAACATGTGAAAATTCAGGCAGCAATACAAAGATTTGTTGATAACTCAATATCAAAAACATGTAATTTCCCAGAAGATGCAACAGAAGAAGATGTAAAAGCTGCATATAAGATGGCATGGGAATTAGGTTGTAAAGGCTTAACTGTGTATGTAACAGGGTCGAGAAAAGAAGTTGTTTTAGAAACTAAATCTACCAAAGACAAAAAAGAAACTACAGAAGTTACAACAAAACCGTTAACTGTATCAAATAACGCTGATTTGATACAAGACATAAAAAGACCAAGGCCTCAAGTTGTTATTGGTAGAACCCATGAAGTACAAACACCAGTTGGTAAAGCATTTGTAACTGTTAACAGAAATGGTCTACGAGGAATAGATCCGTTTGAAGTTTTTATAAATATGGGTAAAAGTGGTAGTGATACAGCAGCTTTGTCAGAAGCATTAGGACGGTTAATAAGTGGCTGGTTAAGAAGTGCAGATTCACCAAACTCTGCATTAGAGGAAATCGCCTATCAATTAAAAGGTATTGGCGGTGCAACAAGTTTAGGGTTTGGTGCAAATAGAGTCTCTAGTATTCCCGATGCAGTTGGTAAAGTTCTATTAAATGAATTGGAGTTAAGTAAAGAATTAGACGAAAATCAAACCGCATTACTTCAAAAAAATGATGAATATGAACAAGAATCATTGTTTGAAAATAAGGGAGATAATAAAAATAATGAAGAATCTGAACATGATGGTCGAAATAAACATGATCACGCAGATTCAAATGGAACTATTTTTAAAAACGCGTCTGTTTGCCCTGAGTGTGGAAACATAACACTTGTAGAAACAGAGGGTTGTGTAAAATGTTATTCGTGTAATTATAGCAGATGCTGAGCATAATAGTTGTATAAAAACTAACAAGTGGTGGCGACATGTTTTACATGTCGCCACATATTTTGTAAAAACTTTTTAACTGCAAATTTATAATTCTTTTCAATTATTGTTCACCCTAACCATTTATATTTTATGTATCAAATAAAAGGGGGTGATAAATATGAAAAACAAAAAAAGATTATTAGCGAGTTTACTAATAATAACCTTATCATTCATTTCAATAGTTCAGGGAACATCGGCAATCTTTGAGGAAACAGTAAAAGTTGCAGGTACAACTTTTTCAGTGGGAGATGGCGGAACAACAGAAGAACCTGCTAATACCGCATTAAAAGTGCTTGCTGATGCAAGTCAAACTGCTACAGAATCAAATTTAGTTGACACAATACAAGGGCCTTCGTTTGAGGGTATTACAGAGGAATGGTCAGATCAGTTTTCAGTTAAAGTTTATAACAAAGGAGATTCTACATTAGATTTAGTAAGTAAAGTCGATTATATTAGTGACCCAGATGTTTTAAGAGATGATATCTATGTTGAGGTATTAGCATGGAATGATAACAACAGTAATGGTATTGTTGACGAAGGTGAACTAGGTGAGAGCTATGGGTACGATACAATCCTCAGAATGCGAAATGATACATTTAATCTAGGATCTATTGAGCCAGAAGAAACAAGAGGGTTTGTAATGAAATTTGATGGTACAGGTATATCAGAAACAAACAATGGTATGCAAGCAACCTACGACTTTTTAATAACAGGAACAGATACTTCAGAGTAATATATTAAACAAAACTCGGTGTTGTGCACGCACCGAGTTATTAAAATGAAAGGAAATTTAACTAAACAATTTAATTTAGTATTAAAACTTTTATTTATTATTTTTATATTTTTGATTTCGTTAACAGCTTTTATCACAAAAAAGAATTTTGTTAACACTTATAAACCATTCGTTGTTACATCGGATTCTATGATACCTACCATAAAAAAAGGGAGTCTAGTTATTGTTGATAAAAACAAAAAACAATTTTCCAAAAACGATATAATTACTTTTCAGTATCCAATAAATATGCAAAAAACAATCACGCATAGAATAGTTGGATATGTAACAGAAGCCAATTACAATTATTTTGTAACAAAAGGAGATAATAATAGTGAAAATGACCCATGGAAAGTTACAACAGATTTGATAATAGGTAATGTAGTTTTTACAATTCCGCTCTTAGGGTATTTGGTGGAATTTATAAGTAAACCATTAGGTTTAATTTTATTGATTATAATTCCAGCGATAATACTTATCTATAAAGAAGTTGAAAACTTAATAAAAGTTATTGCAAATAATTTAAATTCGCAAAAGCGAAAGAGCCCTAACATATTCATGAAATAAATACATATTGTGTGTTTGTACAATAAACAAAAAGAGCCGGTAATAAACCGGCTCTTTCTAATCTCATAGAAAAAAGGAGTCATCAGGTACATTATCTGACAGCTTCTTTTAATGGTTTTGCAGCTCTGAATCCTACTGAATTGTGTGCAGGAATCATAATCTTTTCGTTTGTTTGTGGGTTTCTACCCTCTCTTGCTGCTTTTCTTCTTACATCGAATGTTCCGAGACCAGAGATCTGAACTTTTTCACCTCTCTTTAATGTACCAGTAACGGTTTCGACTAATGCGTCTACCATTCTTCGTACTTGAGCTTTTGGCATATTAAGATCAGATGCGAGTTGTTGAATAAGTTGGTTCTTTGTCATTTTAATTTGTCACCTCCTCGTAATAGCGAACTTGATAATACTTGCTAACTTGTACAACAAGTTATTGCTGATATAACAAGCATTTTCTATGTTGTACCCTTATACCATACATCGAAAACGCATTGATTGTCAATAATTTATGTAATGGCACAAAAATTGTGCCATCACAACAAAATTCCACTATGCAGCAGTAGCAATACTGCGTGTTTCTCTTATAACAAGCACTTTTACCGTGCCCGGATAAGTCTCTTCTTCTTCTATTTTCTTTGCAATGTCGTGGCTTAACTTAACAGCTTCAGCGTCATTTATTTCTTCTGGTTTTACAATTACTCTTACTTCTCTACCAGCAGATATTGCATATGCCTTTTCAACGCCCTCAAACACCTTTGCCTTTTCTTCTAAACTTCGCAATCTTTTAACATAACTTTCAAAATCCTCATATCTTGCACCAGGTCTAGATCCTGATATTGAGTCAGCAATTTGCACTATAGTACCTTCTATTGTAGACGGATCATCACTGTGATGCTCTGCAACTGCTGTAATTACAGATTCTGGTAAATTATACTTTCTCAAAAATTCTGCCCCTAATTCTATATGACTTCCTTCTTTATCTGTAATTACTTTACCAATATCGTGAAGCAAACACGCGAGCTTAGTTACTGTTACATTTGCACCGATTTCGTGTGCGATTTTAACACCCATTTGTGTTTCTTCTAAAGTGTGTTGAATCATATTTTGGCCGTAAGATGTTCTGAATTTAAAACTTCCTAGTTTATATACAATATCTTTTGGTAGATTATATACACCAACTTTTGTACATAGTTCTTCACCAGCTTCCATAATAATTTTATCCACTTCCTCTTGTGTCTTTTTTACAATTTCTTCTATTCTTGCTGGTTGAATTCTGCCATCTTTAATTAGTTTTTCCATTGATCTTTTTGCAATTTCTCGTCTAACAGAATCGAAGCTAGAAAGTCTAATTTCGGTATCGCCGTCAAAATCAACATTTACACCTGTAGCATCCTCAAATGCTCTTATGTTTCTCCCTTCTTTCCCAATAATTCTACCTTTCATGTCTGGATCAGGTAATTTAACCGTAGAAATCGTATATTCTGCAACATAATCAGTAGAAGCATTATGCATAGTATCTATCAAAAGCTGTTTTGCTTGTTGATCTATCGATATTTGCATTTGCTCATATGCTTCTTTTATTTTCTTTGCAATTTCGTTTGTTAATGTTTTTTCAACATTATCTAAAATCATCTTTCTTGCTTCATCTTTTGTTAATGAAGAAATACTTTGCAATTTTTCTATTTCCTTTTTTCTTAAATTTTCAACATCTTTTTTAGATTGCTGTATCCTTTTTTGCATATCCTCTACTTCTTTTTCTCTTTTAGTTATTTCTTCATTTTTCTTGGTTAATTCGTCCATTCTTTTTTGAGCATTTGTTTCTACTTCCAATGCTTTCTTTCTTATTGCATCGGATTCTTTTTCTGCCTTTTCTCTAATTTTTAAAGCTTCAGCTTTTGCATCTAATATAATTTGTTTTGCTTTGTTTTGAGCGGTTAAAATCAGTTCTTTGCTTTTTAGATTTGAATCTACCGCTTCTTCTTGTTCTTTTTTTTGCGATTTATTTAGCATAAAGTAAACAACACCAGCAGGCACGACTGCGAGTATTGTTATTGCTATAATCGCAAATAACATCATTTCAGCGTTCATAACTTAATTATTTACGGGAATAAAAGCCTAAATCGGTTTTACCGACTATCTATCGGATTTATGTGTTTTAAATACATACTAATATAGTTATTCTTACTACAAATTTTCATAATTCTAAATTTTATACTTTAGTAATCACAATAAATTAAATTAATTACCGACTATTATTCCACTAAAACTAATTACATAACAATAATTACTATCCATCATTCTATATCTCTTTAAATATACTGTCAATTACAGCAAAAATATCTTCTTGTTTAAACCCTTTTGTTTTAATATAAGAAAATAATTTTTGTTTTTGTTTATATTTGTTAGGTTCTCTTTTTGAAATTTCTTTATATTTTTTTCTTGCAAGTTTATCTAAGTTTTCTAGCTCTTTTTTATGGTTTATGTTTTGAAATGCCGATTCTATTATGTCTAGCGATACACCTTTTTGTTTTAACTCTTGCTTAATGTAATATTCTCCTTTTGGTCTATGGGAATTCATTCGTTGTGATATAAACCAACTTGTAAACTGTATGTCATCAATATAATTATTTTCCTCCAACGCTTTTATGAGTTGATTTATTACTGTTCCTTGATCAACATCATAAAATCCTTTTTCTTTTAAAAATTTATATGCTGTTTTATTTAGATATTGGTTTACTTCTTGTTTGCTATGTGGCCTTTGATGAATGAATTTTATTACTTTTCTCTCTAATACACTATATAATGACGCTTCTTGCAGTTTTTTGTATTCACTTTCGCCAATTGACAAATTTTTTGTTAATCCTAATTCTAATAATTTTGAATGAGATATATTACAACAATAGTTATTATCTATATATATATTTACAAAATTAGAAAATGTTTTAGATTGTTCTATTTTCGTAATTTTCATATTTACTTCTTTTCTGGCTCTGTTTCCTTTTTACCGTCAATTATTTGTGGTTTGTGTTTCTTTTCTTTTAAATTTTTAGTTATCTCTACTTTTACTTCATCCATAATCTTTGGGTTTTCTTCTAAATATTTTTTAGCGTTTTCCCTTCCTTGTGCTATGTTTTCGCCCTTATATTTAAACCATGCGCCACTGGCTTCAATTATTTCAAATTCTAGTGCAGCATCTAGTACGCTTCCTGATTGACTAATTCCTTTTCCAAAAATAATATCAAATTCAGCGGTTTTAAAAGGTGGAGCTACCTTGTTTTTTACTACTTTAACTCTAGTTCTATTTCCAACTGGATTTCCTCCGTCAGTTATACTTTGAATTCTTCTTATGTCCATTCTTATTGTTGAATAAAATTTCAATGATCTACCTCCCGTTGTTGTTTCTGGATTTCCAAACATTACGCCAATTTTTTCTCTTATTTGGTTTATAAAGATAACAGTTGTATTTGTCCTGTTTGCGATTCCAGTTATTTTTCTTAATGCTTGACTCATCAATCTTGCCTGCAAACCCATATGGCTATCTCCCATTTCTCCCTCAATTTCTGCTCGTGGTGTTAGAGCAGCTACAGAATCTATTACAATTACTGAAACAGCACCACTTCTTATTAAAGTTTCAGTTATTTCAAGAGCTTGTTCGCCGTTGTCAGGCTGGGAAATATATAGTTCGTCTACATTTACGCCTAAATCTTGTGCATAAACAGGGTCAAATGCATGTTCAGCATCAATAAACGCCGCTTTACCGCCTTGCTTTTGTGCTTGTGCAACAATGCTTAACGCAAGTGTAGTTTTACCACTAGATTCTGGTCCATAAATCTCTATAATTCTTCCTCTTGGTACACCGCCAACTCCAAGTGCGATATCAAGCGTAATTGCTCCTGTCGGAATAACTTCTATATCGTCTTGAATTGCAACATCGCTCATTTTCATAATTGCACCTTTTCCAAAATTTTTCTCAATTTGTGCGATTGCAGATTCTAACGCTTTATCTTTTGATGAATCACTTGTGTTTGTATTTATCGATTTTTGTGTTTTTTGTTTAGCCATTTTTAAATTTTCTATGTGGAAATCAGAGCATATCTCAAAATTCCACTAAAAATAAGGAATTAATACTATAATTGCCGATAACAATATAATACCAATTAATCCTAACAAAATAATTAACTCTTTTTTGTAATTTTTAAATCTTAATATTAACAATATCACACCTAAAATAATTAAACCAATTTCATTTAACATGTAAGGTGAAAACACGTACTTTCTTAAACCTTCAGTTTCTTTGGCATGAAATTTTACAAGTACAAAACCTCTATTTATTAATGGCTCAAATAAATATACTGGTGTTGCTATAAAGTCTGCAAATAAATGTACGATTGCACCTACTGTAAATGCCCAAAAAGTTCGAATCCAAAGCGTATCAATTGTTTCATTTTTATAATTCTTGAAATATTTGATAATAAAAAACCCAAATATGATTAAGAAATAAAGTAATAAGCTGTGAGTTAATAAATGCCTATGCAATTCTTTGTTGTGAAGCAAAAATGCAAACACGAAATCAAAATCTGGAAATATAGAACCAATAATAGAAGAAACAAATATAATTAATAGCCTTTTTTGTTTTGTATATAAATTACTCTTTGTCGGTTTTATTGTAAAAATGTATCCTATTATTAAACCCAAAAACGCATGTGCAAAAATCATAGCTAAAATTAATACTAGACTTAAATTTTCTATTGTTCAATAATAAGTTAGTTTTGTATTCAAATCTCAACACAAGTTAAAATATATGTTAAAGTTATATTCAGTTAAAAGTTTTGTGTTTGTGCTCAACTGCTTTGCATTTTAAAAGCAGTTAGCCTAAATAAAGTAAATTATGTTGAAATTATTAGATTTTTACGCCGTTTGGTGTGCTCCATGTAGAATGATGGATCCAATATTTGAAGCTGTTTTACCCGATTATGAAGGTAAAGTAGAATTAGAAAGAATTAATGTTGATGAGAATCCACAAAAAGCACAAGAGTTTGGTGTTATGAGTATTCCCACAATGGTACTTATGAAAGATGATAAAGAAGTAGATAGAAGAATTGGATTGCTACAAGAACCGATGTTAAGACAATGGTTAGATAGTCAATTAAAAGATTAGTACTTAATCGCACATTTATTTATATCTTAAAAATGTCACAAATAGTGACTTAGTTATTTATTTATTTTAATTATTATGAATATAGCAATAAATGGATTCGGCAGAATAGGAAGAGCTGCCTTTAAAATCTTACTTGATAAAAAGTTTAATGATAATTTAGATATCGATATTGTAGCAATTAACGATTTAGCACCAATAGAATCATTAGCATATTTGCTTAAGCATGATACAGTTTATAGAAACTACAACCGAAATGTTGAATTTGACGCACAATCTTTAACTGTAGATGGTTATAGAATTCCACATCTTTCTGAAAAAGATCCGTCACAGTTGCCGTGGAGTGATTTAAATGTTGACTTAGTATTTGAATGCACTGGGTTTTTTACGACCTCTGAAGGGTCGAAGTTACATCTAGATGCAGGTGCAAAGAAAGTAATATTATCAGCACCGGCAAAAGATGATGGGTTTAAAACTGTTGTATTTGGGGGTGAGGTATCAACTCCAGATTCTAATCTATTGGCAAACGCATCTTGTACAACAAACTGTGTTACACCAGTAATACATGTATTAGATAAATATTTTGGTGTTGAAAAAGCATTGCTAACGACTGTACATGCTTATACTTCAACGCAAAGTTTAGTAGATGGTCCAAATAAAAAAGATGTAAGAAGAGGTAGAGCGGCCGCACAAAACATAGTTCCATCTTCAACTGGTGCTGCAAAAGCAACGGGTAAGGTATTACCACAAGTTAATGGTATATTTGATGGGGTTGCGTTAAGAGTTCCAGTGCCAACAGGGTCTATGTCAGACATTACAGCATTGTTAAAAAAGGATGTTACCGTTGAAGAGGTTAATAACGCGTTTAAAGAAGCCCAAGATACCGATTTATTTAGGGGAATTTTAAAATATTCAGAAGAACCATTGGTGTCATCGGATATAATTCAAGATTCACATTCTGCAATTGTTGATTCAATGATGACCAGAGTTGTTGGTGGTAATTTAGTCAAGGTTATGGCTTGGTACGATAATGAATGGGGATATTCTAACAGGTTAGTTGAAATGGGTTTGCTTGCTGTCCAAAGTTAAACTTTAACAAGCTAAAATGAAAGATAAGAAATTACTTGTAGCTAATAGAGAGCAAAAATGTATTGGTTGTAAACTTTGTATGTTAGCAGCTTCTAGATATGAATACAGAAAACTTGGTATAAAAGATTCTCCAATTAAAATTAAAGGACGCCCAGGTGCGTATAAGATTCAAATAGACTATGGTAAAGATATTAAAAACATTGATAAAATAATCGCTTCTTGCCCACAAAATTGTTTCGATATAATTAACGAACCTAAATAATGCGAGTTAAAAAGAATTATAAAAATATACTTTATGTACATATAGATTCATTAGAATATGAGTTTAAAGTTCAAGAAGACTTACGGGAATTTATAGGTGGTACACCCGTTTCGTATAAATTAATGAATGATTATTTAGACCAAAAACCAGTTATAATATCTACTGGCCCACTGGCTGGTTATTTCCCTTATGTTTCTAAAGCAAATTTGTTGTATTTAAGTGGTACAACACTTGTAGAAAAATACGGTGGGGGAACTATAGCTGCCAATTTAAATATGTCCTCAATTGACGCTATTGTGATACTTGGTACAACGGATAAGAATATACACATATCAATTTATGAAAATGAAATAACTTTTTTAGAAGAAAAATTTGAAGAATTTTCTACTAGAATTGCCGACTTGGTAATAAAAAAAGACAGTGCAGAATCGCAAAATTATTTTACATTTGGAAATATATCTGAGTTCCCAATACCAATAAATGGTAATATTAGTATTTCAGTAGAAAGCACAGTTTCATATGATTTAAAAGACTTTTTTGATTATGAAAAGGCTTATAAAACTGCTATAGATATGTATGAAAAATTAAAAGTTGAACCGGCTAATAATCCATCTTGTGTTGGGTGTCCGATGGGATGCGAAAAGTCATCAGAAGGAGAAGATGGTGAAAATGTTGCAGTATTACCAAGATGTTTAATTGCTTGTGCTTATGCGGAGGATATTTATAAGAAAATACCCTTTGTCTATTCGTGTTTAACAAGCGTTGGTTATGAATATAAACATGATGACTTAGAAGAAATTTCAGATAAATTTGGTAACATAAAAAAGATACTTAATCAAAACATTGCAAAAATCGAGTATACTTAGTAGTAATTATTGTCTATCAAAATATAGCATTGTTGCTTTAATTTTGTACTTATAAAACATATGTATATTGTAGCCAATTTTAAACAAAACAAAACATTACAAGAATATGAAGCTTGGTTGAATGAGTTTATTCAAAATGTAGATTGGGATAAAACGAATCAAGATTTACAAATTGTACTTGCTCCAAGTTTCCCGTTTTTAATTCCAATCGCTCAACAGCTAGAAGGTTTTTATGAAGCCAATCAAAAGATAAGGGTCTTCTTAGGTTCGCAAACAGTATCTAAATACGAAAATGGGGCTCATACAGGTGAAGTCGGATCGTTTCAGATTACAGATTTTGTAGATTATGCAATAATAGGCCACTCTGAACGAAGGCTAGAAGGCGAAACCCCGGAAGATGTTAATCAAAAGATACAAAGATGTTTAATAGATGATTTAACGCCAATTGTTTGTATTAGTAAAAAAGAAGAATATGATGCTATATCTGTTGAATTAAAAAATAAGATATTAATTGCATATGAACCAATAGATGCAATCAGCACAAGTGGAGTAGGTAAGCCGGCTGACCCAGAGTCTGTTGAAAAAATGGCTGGGGTATTAGGCATACCTGCAGTTATATATGGAGGAAGTATAAATTCGTCAAACATTGAAAACTACCTGTTAAAGAACTATATTGTAGGTTTTCTTGTAGGTAACGCTAGTTTAGATCCTATTGAATTTACCAAACTCATCAGTATAATAAATAAAGTTTATGAATAAAATACTAAAGTACAGTGTATTTTTAACAATAACTGTTTTAGTTATTGTTGGAATTATAATAAGAAATCGAAAACCCAATATAATCTCTGATGCTTTAAAGCCAGTGGCAGTGGTTTCAAAAGTCACATCTAAAAAAGAGCTAAAAAATACTGATGGACGAACAAATATACTTTTACTTGGGGTTGATGGAAGAGCTCCCGGACATTCTCATGCGGGATCTAAATTAACAGATACAATTTTATTAGTTTCAATTGATAAAAAAGGTGAAAGACCCGTTTTTGTATCTATTCCAAGAGATTTATGGATAACCCAATACAAAACTAAAATAAACAGCATTTATCAACTTTGTTATAATGAGCAAGTTCGTGAAAATGGAAGAAAAGTTTGTGAAGAAACGCCAGAAACATGTGTAGATCCGTGTATCAAACGGGTTGAAGAAACCGTTGAACATGTTACAGGTGTCCCAATTCATTATTATACAATAGTTGGTTTTGACGCATTTAAAGAAGCAATTGATACTGTCGGTGGTATAGATGTTAATATAGAAGAAGCTTTTGACGATTATCAATATCCAATAGAGGGAAAAGAAAATGCATATCCTGAAAGTGAAAGGTATAAACATATACATTTTGATGCTGGAATTCAGCATCTAGACAGTGAACAAGCTTTAGAGTATGCAAGATCCAGGCATTCTACAAATCAAAAACAAGCTGGTGATTTTGCCAGAGCTAGAAGACAACAACAAGTTATCTTAGCATTAAAGGATAAATTATTATCAACAAATGTATTATTTAATCCAACTAAGATTAAGGAATTATACGAATCGTATAAAAACAATGTTAAGACGGATATAACGCTAGGTGATGCTATGGCATTTTATGATACGGTTAAAGAATTGATGAATGATAAATCAAATGCATCTAATGGTTTGCTAACTGATAATGTTGTAAAAATAGTATTGTCTAGTGAAGAGCAAAAGCCAGAAAAACCTGGCTCAGGGCTATTGATAGTTCCAGAAAAAGGAAAATATACAACCCAGTGGATAGTTGTTCCTAAAGATGAAACGTTTGACGAAATTCATGGTTATATTCAAAGAATGATGTTTGAGTCACCTGAACCTGAAGCTAACAATAATACAGAAATAAAACCGGATAGTAACGCTGAACAAAACACACAAGAAGAAAGCATCCAAGATTCTGACACTAGCGAAAACGAATAATAATTAATAGAATTATCATACAAACACTTAATTATATAATCAAATGATAACTTTAATATCAGGTGATAACATAGATCAGGTAACTAATTTTCTTAAAAAAAAGAAAATAGACGCTCGTAAAAATTCTTTTTCTATATTTGAATTTACTTGCCCAATTAATGATAAAGCAGAACTAATAGATATTTTATATTCGCAGGATATATTTGGTTCACAATCTAAACTTATCATCTTGCATGCGAATAATATAGCAAATATAATTTTATCCGATGATATATTAGAATTTTTATCAAAAGATAAAGCAACGGAATTGATATTAAACATAAATTCATCTGAAAATTCGTACAACAAATTTCAATTTAGAAATCTAAAGAAATATAAAAATTTAATGAAAATATCAACAGTGCGAACCTTTGATTTGCCCAAAAATTATGTGCATTTTAATATTTCCGATGCGATTTTCATTGATAGAGACAAGCAAAAAGCATTAACATTATTAGATTCAATTGAGGATATAGATAAAGAAATATTTGCAATTATATCAACCTTGCATAATACAATAAGGGGTTATATATCAATGAAATACAATAATAAGACCTATAATGCACTACATCCGTTTGTTAAGAAAAAACTTAAAAACATAAAAATGACTAAAAAAGAAGTAGATAATATATACGAATCGCTTTACAAATTGGACAAAGGTATAAAGTATAATAAACAAGATACAAGGTCACAAATTCAAGATTTTGTGATAAACTTATATTAGTATCAACGGACAGGGTGGCCCACATGGGTTAAACCGTTGTTCAAGCCATATAAATATACAAGAGAAGAGCCTGTCCATAACTATTTCGATATAGATATTGTAATTGATACTTACACAGCCAAGATTGGTGAAAATAAACCAACATTACAATCACCGCAAAACACTTTAAATAATAATAATATTTCAAAAAACTCTAAAAAAAATTCAAAACGATTTAAAATTTTAGTTTCGTTAATTTTAATAATCAGCGGTTTAACAATTCTAATTAATAAAGTTGTATTGCCGGTTGCAAGTACTTATGCGTCGTCAGAAGAATATATGCCTGTTATTAGTCCCATACCAGATGATTTTGATGTCAAAAATATAGCTAATCAAAAGTCAGGTTCTGACAGTTTTTCGTTTTCAGAATTATCAAAGAAAAGGCAAAATGATATCGACTACATAAGCGTAGACGGTATCAAGTACCCAAAAATTTTAGAAGACAGAGTTGAAAAAAGACATGACGTTCCTGATAAATTCTATATTACAATTCCTAAATTAAATATTGTTGATGCTGTTATAGAAACAAACTCCACCAATTTAGATCCCAGAGAAGCACTTGGGCATTACAATGGTAGTTGTTTACCAGATGAAGCGTGTAATACATTCATTTTTGGGCATTCAACATTTAAGAGTACACCAAATAAATATAAAGACGGCAATTATACAGCAATATTTTCAAGACTAGACGAATTAGAATATGGTGATGAGTTTTTTATTAATTACAAAGGAAAAACATACAGGTATATTGTTGAACTTACCAAGATAGATGAACCTGAAAATGTTAATCCGCTAGAAGAGCCTTTGCCAAAAAGTTTAGGCAAATACGATAATACAGTTGAGTTATTTACGTGCACACCACCAGGCACTACGAAATATAGATTGTCTGTGGTTGGTAAATATGTAAAAGATTAATGGATAGAACATATAAAAGATATTTGCCATATTTAATTTTTATTACAACGATATTGGTTGGTACTGTAACAATTGTTATTGCAACTCAAATGGATAAGATAAAAGAGAATGAAAAAAATGATAAAGAAGCGAATGAGCAGGTTTCACAGGATTTTGCAGAAGGGGTTTTTTATTCCAATACCGATAAGATTACCTGCGAGGGTGAGATAAACGGAAATACATATACTTTAACACTGGTTGGTTCTGTTACAGAAGACCCTGAAACGCCAAATATATTACATCCAGGTGATAATACATATAATTATGATACCTATACAACTAAATATGACATAAAGATTGCTAAGTTCCAAAAAAACGGTGAAAATGTATATTCCGCAGATTGTGTTGATTCTGATGGAAATATATTAACAGTTGATGGGGAACAGATTGGCGTGGGTAAATCTTGTGAGACTTTGTTAGAAGAAGGTGTTGAAATTCCACAAGATGCAAAAACAAGAAACAATGGAGTAGAACTTTTATGGAGTGACTATAGAAACTTTTGCGATGGATCATCGAATTTGCAAGATAACAATCAGTATTATACAGGGCAAAAATGTGCAAATTCAGAGTATAGTTTTTGTTGTCAAAACACTAATACGCCTAATTATAAGCAAGATCACGAAAAGCAATTTTTGGAATTAAATAATGATTCTACAATTTCTGGAGAAATTTCAACTAATTTTGGGCATAATGATGCTGTTAACAATGCTTGCGGAACAATTCAGCACAATGTTGTAATAGATGCATTTAAACCGAGTGATCAAGAGGAATTTATTCAATGTTCAAATGATTCGAATCAATCAGTATTAATAACTAGGTCTTCTCAAAGTGGTTATGCATGTTCTGTTGATGAAAAATTATTGCCTGTTTGTACCACATTAAATTATTCACCTGAGTCAGATAATAAAAATGAAGATGGAACTTATCCAACGAGTAGTGAGTGGACATTTATTTGTGATGGAGAGCCACAAGCAGAAAACGCACAAATTACCGGTTATGAATTTGTCTTTGTTGACAATGAATCTGGTGAAATAGTTGATACTGTCCAGTGCGTTGATAATAATGAAAAACCTACTAGCGAACAAGCTAGAAGTTGTTTATATCAAGATAGTTCTGCAACACTTGTTGGATATAAGTTTCCTAAAGAAGGAAAATTTGTAGCAAAATGCAAAGTTAGAGATAGTAATGGAGCATGGAGTTTAATAGATTAATATGAGCAAAGAAAATAAAAATAATACCAACAATAAAAAAGAGAGCAATGTAAAACAAGTTGATATTGCGAAAGTAGCTCAAAAAGATGCATTACATCATTCTGCTGACTTAAAACAAATGAATCACGGTTTTAAGTTTCATAAGACGATTTTTATTCCTGTTTTTATTATGTTAATGACTGTTGGAATGGGTGCATTGGTTATATTCACGGCGTTTAAAACAAGTAATACAGAAACATCAAATACGATGCCAGAAGATTCATACGCTGGTGTGTGTGTAACTGATGTAATTGAAATTAAAGATCAAAAGTATTTAACTTGTGCTGATAATACATGTGTAGAAACTACAGAAAAAACGGATTTAACATGTTCTGATGTTGGGTCGATTAACGGTTGCTTTGGTTGCGAAAACTTTGTTGCATCAGTTTCTGAAGGTGTTGCACCTTTAGAAGTTTCATTTGAATCTAGTGTTAAAAGTCAAAAACCAGTTTCTTATGCATTTGATTTTGGAGATAAATCAGATACATTAGAGACTGAAGATAATACAAACATAACACACACATACGCAGAACCTGGGAATTATACTGCTAAACTAAGAGTTGTATCAACAAATTCTGATAATCAACCGATAGAAGATTATTGTGAAACCCAAGTGAATGTATTGGCTGAAAAACCACCTGAAAAACCCGTTGAGTGTTTAGGTCTTACAGTAACACCAGAAAGTGGTGAAATTCCGCTTAAAGCAACTTTTACGGCAAATGGTACTGGAGAAGACCCGCTTACATATAGGTATGTGTTTGGTGATGGACAAGAAATCACAACAGCTAATCCAACAATTGACCATGTATATAATGAAACCGGCGTGTATACAGCTAAAGTTTTTGTAATTTCTAATAAAAAGGAATCCCCAGAAACAGACGCATGTGTTGTAACGATAGATGTTAAAGATATAAATATTCCGACAGAAATTGCTAATGCAGAAAATCCAAATGATCAAACTGTAGAAAATACCGAAGAGGCACAGGGTGCACCTGTAACACATTTAGAATGTGTTAACCAAACATGCCAACCTATAGAGGGTTTAGGCGAGAATTTATGTAGTATAGATGCTGATTGTAAAAAGCAAACTAGGTTAGTATGTAAAAATCAAGCTTGTGTTGAGGTGTACGGACAAGGCGAAAACGAATGTCAAGTTAATGATGATTGCATAGTTACTACTGTTACCACACAAGACGAAAAACCAGTTGTTCCAGAAACAGGAATAGAAGATCAAATGTATTTGTACATTATACTAAGTATAGTTTTAATAATGATAGGTGGAATTACATTCAAAATGGGTAAAGAGAAATAAATCTGTTGAACGTTATCCTTTTTACTTTGTTATATTGATTACTTATTAAATTACCAATTTGAAATATGTTATTGTATTTTAGAGCTTATCCAATGAAATTTGATAGAACTAAATAAAATTTTGCCAATGACGGTTTGATGTAATAGTAATTATGATATAGAAGAATGCAATAGGTTATTAATTATCCCCAATCACAAAGTTTATAAATAATGGATAATCTAACATGTTTACGGTGCCGTCGTGGTTAAAGTCATAATTAAAATCATTGTATTTCATGGCTGTTTTAAATTCTTCACTTATTACTTTTTCAACATTAACAGTTTGTATACCTAATACACTGTCAGTATTCTTTTTCGTGCTCGTATCATTGTTTTCATTATTGGTCTCCTTTTCTTGAGAGTCTATTTTTTTCTGTAATTTCGACAGTGGAATAATGCCAAAATAGTCTTCTTTATTAAACTCATTTTGTTTACTTGTATCGTTTTCGTTTTCCTCAATCTTTTCTATTTCGGCTACGTCAGGTGCAGTTTTTCTTGTCTTAATATAATAAGTTGCATCTGTTGGATACATACCACTGGGAGTTTTTATTCTGTAATAATATGTAGTATCTTGTTGCAAATTTTCTAAAATTATTTTGTGATTTTTCGTTGGTGAATTTTCTACGATTTGTGTGCAGTTACTTGGTTTTGATAAACAAGTGTTTTCAGAATTAGAATAATACAGTGTGTTTGCTGATTCTTCGTTGGTTTTCCATGTTATCGTGGCTGAAGTATTAGTAATTGATTCTGGATATACATCAATAGGTATTATTTTTGTTAAATTAGCTTTTGATTTAGTATTTGTGGGCTTATTTACAAGTTGAACCCCAATCAATGCACTTGTTCCTATAGCAGCAATAAGTAAGAATGTTAAAAAACCCTTATACCCTTGTTTAGAATTCATACTTTACTGCTTGCGTTGTAGTGGATTAGCAAATACTACCAACCCAAGACCCATTAGCGCAGCTGATAATATTGCATATGGCAGTAAATCATTAACTCCAGTTTCAGGAACTTCATCCGTTGCTGTCGGAGGAGTTTCTGTAGTCGGTGGAGTTTCCTCTGCAGGTGGTGTTGTGTTTTCTATTTGCAGTGTATATACACCATTTATTGTTTCTGTTAATAATTGTTCCCCATTTGCACCCGCGATACTACTTCCAGAATCGATTGTTAATAGAACATCACCTGTTGTTGCAGTAGTGTCAAAATTGATTGATGCTACTTTAACCTTACCTGATTTATATGATCCTGCGTTATTTATTGCATTTATTGTAATTTGCGAAGTTGCTGGATCATTTGTCTTTTCTAAATAACTGTCAAAGTCACCATCTTCTATAGATACTACATTTAAAATATTGGGGTATGTTATTTTTATATTTGCTGAAGCTATTTCTGGTTCCGATGTTGTTGATTCTACATATACACTTACCTTAAAATTATTTTTTGTAATAAGACCTGTTGCTGGTGTAATATATGCTGACGCAGCTAATACTGAAGTTGGTAGAGCTAAAACAGCAAATGAAACTATTAATGTAAATAAAACTGAAAAGAATCTAGTTGTTTTTTTTGGCAGGTATTTATACATATTAATATTGTATAACAAAATATAACTTTTCTCTAGAATTTATTTTATTCTACTTTATACAAATAGTTTACCACAAGTATTTGTGTTTTGCATCAATAATAATTATTTGTTCTTAACCGAATTAACAGATTTCATTAAAGATGCTTTTAATCTATTAGCTTTGTTCTTGTGGATAACATTATTTTTAGTAGCTTTGTCAATTGTTTTTTGAGCTACAATAACTTTTTCATTAATTTCCTCTTGTGTAGGGTTAGCTTTTGCAATGATTTCATTAACATCATCTAAAGCTTTTTTTATTTTACTTTTCCACCAGCGATTGTAGCTTGTTCGCCTTTTGGTTTTTCGTATCATTTTTTTTGCTTGCTTTGTGTTCGCCATAACAGTGAGCATTGTAGCAGGTTATTGTTTGTCTATCAATAGGTATGATAACATTCTTTTGTTTATGATTTCATCGTTTTTAAAGAACAGTTCTAAAGTTTTTAGGTCAAAGCAAGATACCATTATGTCTGCTGCGTTTGTTATAGCAGCAGTCTATACACTATCAGCTCTTCTGGGGTTTGTGAAAAATAGAATATTATCAGGTTATTTTGGTGATTCGGCCGAACTTGGTATATTTTTTGGTGCTGATGATATACCGAGTTTATTCTTTTCCTTGATAGTATCCGGATCTTTAGCTGCAGCATTTATTCCTGTATATACAAAGGTTAAAAACCAAAGTGAAGAAAAGGCACATGAATTAACAGATAGCTTACTTAATACTTCGTTAATTCTTATTTTGTTTTTTGGGATTTTAGTTTATTTTACAGCTGATTCTATAGTCGCAAATATTTTCGCGAGAAATACTAGTTTAACAACAGATGAAATGCATTTAATGGCGAGTCTAATGCGTACAATGATGATAGCGCAAGTTATCTTTGTTATTAGTACTTTTTTTACAAGTATTTTACAATCAAATAAGCATTTTATAATTCCGGCATTTGCACCAGTTATGTATAACATAGGTCAAATAGTATTTGTTGTTATTTTTGTTAAATGGTTTGGTATATACGCACCCGTTTACGGTATGATATTTGGTGCCTTATTACATATGGGAATTCAACTGCCTTTTGTACGAAAAGTTGGATACAGGTATAAGTTTAGGCTTGATATTAAAGATAAAGACTTTAGGGAATTCTATCGTTTATTAATTCCAAGAATATTGGGGCAAGCAATTTATAAATTTATGACCCCGTTATATACAAATCTAGCATATTTCATTTCTGCTTCGTCTAACGTTGTATTAACTTTTGCTGGAAATATAAGTAACGCCCCATTAAGAATTTTCGGTATGGCAATTGGACAAGCTGCATTACCCATATTGTCGTTAACTTATATAAACAATGAAAAAGACGAATTTAGACGGTTATTAATAAAAACTCTGCATCAAATAGCATTCTTTGTTTTACCTGTAAGTATTTTAATGTTTATACTTAAAATTCCGTTGGTAAGATTGGCTGTTGGTGCCGAAAAATATTCATGGGAATCCACTGTTATGACTTCTTATACACTTGGGTTTTATAGTGTTGCTTTAATAGCGCAATCCTTAACAATAGTGTTATCAAGATCTTTTTATGCGGTAAGAAACACAAAAACTCCTGTAATAATAGCCATTAGTTCGTTAGCAGTAAATGCACTACTGTCTATTATCTTTGTAAGATATCTGCATTTATGGGTATGGAGCTTAGCAGTTGCTACTATGATTGGAAGCTTTTTGCAAATGATATTGCTTATAATTTTTCTATTTAGAAAAATTGGTAAAATAAACTTAGTCGATGTACTAGAGCCTATTAACAAAATTGCAATCGCGTCGTTTATTATGGGGATTGCTTTATATATCCCTTTCAAAGCCTTAGATGAGTTTATATTTAATACAACAAAAACAATTGATTTATTGATATTAACGGCAGTCGTTTCTGCAATTGGTTTTGTTACATATATTGGATTGTCTAAGATAATGAAAATAGAAGAATTTGAATTAGTTGTGCATGTTAGTAAAAAGTTGAAAAATATATTTTAAATTAATATATATTTTTAAATAGATATTATTCCTTTATTTTTTCCACTCGTATTCTTTGTTTTAAACCTTCAATTGTGTCTACATTTAAGTCAGAAGTGATTGGTGCAATATTACTTTTATAATTAGACTCTATATTTGGATTAACATGTGCGTGATATACTTCAAAAGCTGTCCAAAAAATCACAGCAATTAAAACAATTATTAACAAATCTCTAGTGTTTTTACTTATCATTGTCTTTATAAAATGTACGTCCCTGAATTGAAACCGATACATAATCAGGAACGCCATTTTTTGTATTAGGAACCATATTAACAGAACTGATATCAAAAATTCTTAATGTGTTATTTAAATCTTTTATGTAACTTTTGACATTCTCATATTTTCCGCTTACTCGTAAATTAAATGTAAGAACATTTAGCTTAAGTGATTCATCATATTCTATTGAACTAAATGATACTACGGTTGTTTTTGTTCCGTTTTTTTTGTCTAAATAATTTATGTAGTTTAGTACAGTACCTTCGTCCCTGTTATCTGGAATTGCTTTATCTATAAATATTAAATCTGCATAAATGTCTTTATATAATTTGCGTATTTTTCGCATTGTTTCTATTTTCGCTGTTAATTGTTCATCAATACTGTTGTATGTTGCTATATTTTTACGAAGTTTTACGGAAGTTACTAATGCAGGCCGTATAGCAAATGCAATAAAAATAATTAGAAATATTAAAGTTAGTGAAATATATAAATAATCAGGTTTATCCTGTTTTATGTATCTATCTTTAGGTTCTATAAGTATTTTTGATCTATTCGTCATTTCTAATTGGATCTCTAAGAATATTCATTTTAAAAGAATACTCTTTTGAATTTGTATCATAAGAACTAGATACTAAAACAACAGACTTTACTTTAGGATTTGCAATTGTGTTGCCTATAAATGTCGCAAACGCTTCCGCTGAATTGACCTTTGCAGATAAAGAAATAACTTCGTTATTATATGAGATTGAATCTAGAATCATACCTTGTGGAATTTTACTATCAAAACTTTCTAATTCCGCGAACCAATTTATTTGGTTTTTAGTTATCGTATCTATTGTATTTACATTCTTTTGAACTTCACGAAAATCTTTTTCTATGCTTTTTGTACTTTCTATTATCGCATTTTTATTTTCTATATTTTCTTTTAAATCTGATATGTCGCGATCAAGTTTAAATCTAGATAAAAATACTAATAATACAATAGCTTCTGTTATGATAATTATTAGTTTGCCTCTGTTTGTGAAAAAATGGAAGAATTTATTACTTATGCTAGAGTTAATGATTTCCTCCTCAGAAGGAACAAAATTCATCTCTTCTTTTTTTGACTTTGTAGATTTACCAGAGGGCATTACCGTTATTTTAGCAAAAATGTATAATTTATACGAGTGTTATACTATCTTCTAAATATAGACAATTAATTCAAACTAAAAGATAATTAGATAAATATATTTTGCCCACGAATAGATTATATGAATTACAAAAATATTAGAAACTTTAGCATTATTGCACATATAGATCATGGAAAATCAACTTTAGCTGACAGAATGTTAGAGATTACTGGTGTTGTAAAAAAAGCAGAGGGTCAGTTACTAGACAGTATGGAATTGGAACAGGAAAGAGGAATTACTATAAAACTTAAAGCAGTGCGAATGCCGTACAAAAAGAAAAATCAATCTGAAAAAGACGCCAAATACCAATTAAACATAATTGATACACCGGGGCATGTTGATTTCGGATACGAGGTATCTAGGGCTTTGGCTGCTTGTGAAGGTGCTGTACTTTTGGTAGATGCAACTCAAGGTGTTCAAGCTCAAACGATTGTAAATTTTGAGAAAGCCAAAGCCCTAAATCTAAAAATAATCCCTGTCTTAAACAAAATAGATTTGCCATCAGCTCAGATAGAAGAAACAATGTTTCAGTTAATAGATATGGGTTTTTCTGAAAATGAAATATTAAGTGTTTCGGCAAAAACTGGTGAAGGTGTAAAAGAGCTGTTAGATGAAATTGTTGATAAAATTCCACCGCCTGAAACTTGTTCTAAAGATACTGGTGAAACAAAAGCTTTAGTATTTGATTCGTATTATGACGAATTTAGAGGTGTTATTGCATTTGTAAAGGTTGAAGAAGGGGAATTTAAAGTTAATTCTGAGATAGAATTATTTGCCAGTAAAACCAAATCTAGAATAGTCGACTTAGGGTATTTATCTCCAAATGAAATCAAAGATAAAACTCTATCTTGTGGAGAAGTAGGATTTATTGCTACTGGCTTAAAGGATATTGCAAATGTTAGGGTTGGTGACACAATATTTATTCCAAAAGAAGATCAAAAGATAACGCCAATACCAGGTTATAAAGAACCTGTTCCAGTTGTGTTTTTAAGTTTTTATCCTGCTGATTCATCTGATTATTTAAAATTAAGAGAAGCTATGGAAAAGTTAAACTTAAGTGATGCTGCATTTACATTTCAACCTGAAAGCATAGGAGCAATAGGTAAAGGTTTTAGATGTGGGTTTTTAGGTTTACTTCACGCAGATATAATTCAAGAACGAATTGAAAGGGAATTTGATATAGAGGTTATAACAACCTCGCCTTCTGTTAGATATGAGATTGTTACCACAAAAGGCGAAAAGAAAATTATAAATTCTGCAACTGAATTTCCTGATCCAACAACATTAAAAGAAGTTAAAGAACCATGGGCAAAGTTAGATATATATACAACTTCAAAATACATGAGTGCTGTTATGGATTTATGTAAATCAAGAAGGGCGATATACATTGGAACAGATCAGTTTGATGCTACAAGAGTAAGAGTGTCTTATGAAATTCCTCTAATAGAAATTATCATAGATTTCTATGACAAGTTAAAGTCTATATCTTCTGGATATGCATCAATTGATTATGAAGTTTTAGATTATAGATCAACAGATGTTGTAAAAATAGACATATTAGTTGCTGGGGATTTAATAGCTCCCTTAAGTCAGCTTGTACAAAGGGCAAATGCACAACAAGAAGGTAAAAGAATAGTTAGTAAGTTAAAAGAATTAATTCCTAGACAGCAATTTAAAGTGTCTATACAAGCAGCAATAGGTGGTAAAATTATTGCAAGAGAAAACATATCGCCTGTTAGAAAAGATGTTACCGGGCACCTGTATGGTGGCGATGTTACTAGAAAAATGAAACTATTAGAAAAACAAAAGAAAGGTAAAAAGCGAATGAAAAGATTTGGAAAAGTAGACATACCTCAAAATGTATTTTGGAAAGTAATGGAAAGATAAATTAATTGCAAATGATTTAAAATTAATTAAATCTTATTGCACTATATAGCAAAATGTCTGAAAACAATAATATTTTTGATGAATATAAAGTAAACTATAAATTCCCATCAAATTTTATATGGGGAACTGCAACAAGTGCTCATCAAACAGAAGGTAATAATACCAATTCAGATTGGTATAGATGGGAACAAGAAAAAGATTATTCAAAAAATGATAGAAAATGGCCATTAGAACCATCGGGTATAGCATGTGATTCGTACAACAGATATGAAGAAGATTTTGATTTAGCAGTTGGATTAAATAATAATGCTGTGCGAATCTCAATTGAATGGGCAAGAATAGAACCCAAAGAAGGTGAGTTTAATCAAAAAGAAATAGAACATTATAAAAAAGTATTAAAATCTGCAAAAAAACGAAAGTTAAAAACCTTTGTTACACTACATCATTTTACTAATCCAATATGGTTTGCTGATTTAGGGGCATTTACAAATTCCAAATCAAAAATTTATTTTAGTAGATACGCAAAAAAAGTTGCAGAAGAATTAGGTGATTTAATCGATGTGTTTTATACAATAAATGAACCGCAGGTATATGCAATGATGTCTTATTTAAGGGGAATTTGGTATCCATCTAAAAGAAATCCGTTTTTGTTTATGTATATCCAAAAAAACATGATGAGTGCTCATAAAAAAGCTTATGAGGAAATTAAAAATGTAAATCCTTCATATCAAGTTGGTGTTGTAAAAAATATAGTTTGGTATGAAGCACAAAAACATTTTTGGGACAAAATATATGCTAAATTTTTGAATTTTGTTGGAGCAGATTTCTTTTTATTACCAGTAAAAAAACATCTGGATACGCTTGGATTAAATTTTTACTTTACAACTTATCTAAACAACTTTAAAACAAATAATCCAGATGATTTTAATTCTGATTTAGGGTGGTATATAGACGCAAAAGGATTAGAAAAAGTTTTATTAACATTAAGAAAATTTAATTTGCCAGTTTATATAACTGAAAATGGTTGTGCTGATGCAACAGATAGAATAAGAATAAGGTTTATAAAGGAAATGTTAGAAGCTTGTGGAAGAGCACTAGATCAAGGTGTTGATTTGCGTGGATATTTCTATTGGTCTTTATTAGATAATTACGAATGGCATCAAGGATATTGGCCTAAGTTCGGATTAGTAGAAATTGATAGAAAAAATAATTTGAAGCGAATACCAAGAAAGTCGTATTATTTTTATAAAAAACAGATTGCACCTGATAAATGATGTGTTATAATTTTTATATGTCAGATGATTTACCTGATTTACCACCAAGTAACCAAGTACCAGATACTACAGCTGATTTGCTAAAAGACCCTCAGCTTTTTTTTGATATGGGTCGCCGATTTGAAGTTAGTGATTTACCTCCTGGGTTTGCGCGACACGTAGCAGACGAAAAATCGAGGCGTGCATACGAGGAAGTTTTTGTTCACAATATTAATAGGTGGGGTGGTTATTATGCACGCAACCCGACTACCAGGAACATACTTGTACATGGATTGGGGGGTGAGGGCGATAGTGTTTTGGAAACAATTGAAGAAAAAGGTATGTCTGAGTTTCTTTTAAATGCTTTGTTAAATGACTTTGTTTTAGAAATGGCTGAAAATAAAAACCCTGAGCAAGATGCTTTGAATAGAAAAGTTTATGCAGGGCATGTTATTGAATTTCTTATAGGTGCTAATACTGGTGGTATTTCTATTGTTAAGTGTGAGGGTGGTGATGACGTTATAGTTAGGGCGATTGATGATAGTTATGCAGAATGCTTGTATATTATGTATAGTTGGTTAGAAGGTTATAGGGATGCCGTTGAGGAAGTTAAGAAAGGTGATGGTTTTGCTGGATTTAAAGTCAGTTTGGGGATCTTCGAATACGAACTCAACTTCTCACAATCACAAAAACAAAAAAGTATTGCTGAATTTAAGAGAGGTAAGTGAAGTACAGGAAAAGAATAAACATTTAAGTTGCTACTAATAATTAGTAATCAAATTTAGATAAAAATTATAACAAACTCACAAAAACGAGAGGTTCTCTACCTGTCTTTTTCATAAAAAACTTGCTTAATGTTCGTTCTATCTTTTGTTCTATAACTGAGTTATCAATCTTGTTCTTACTTTTCTTATCTTTCTTTTGATTCATGGCTTCTTTTCTAAGTTCTTTTAGCCTTATTTTTACCACACTTTCAGCATCACTTAATAATTCTTTTGACATTTTTTCAAAAACAAATCCTTTTGTGATTATGTGAATCTTTTCACCGACAATAGGTACTACTACAATTCCGCCCGTACCCATTTGCATTCTTTCATTTAATATATTTGCACCTACATCGCCGATTAAACTTCCATCAACATAAACATCTCTCAATTTAATTTGTTCGCCAACTCTTGCTGTACCATTTTCGAATATAACAGGCTCTCCGTCTAATAATTGAAATACAGATTTTTTGTCAAAGCCTTGTTCTGCCATTAATTCTGCATATGCCCTCATATGTTTTATGTTTCCTCCAATAGGGACAAAGTATTTAGGTTGTACGATTTGTGCCAATAAAGTTAAGTCGCCTCTAATTCCGTGACCAGATACATGTAAATTATCTTGAATTTCCGAATAATATACTGTTGCACCCTTTGAATATAATTGATCTACTAATGCATTTACCAACATTACTGATGTTGGTATTGGGTCAGCTGAAAAGATTACCACTGCTTCATCTTCTAGTGAGATATATTTGTGATCATCATATGCAACGCGAGCTAAACCAGCATTTCTTTGCCCGTAACTTCCTGTAATTATATATGTTAAGTCACCTTGGTTATATTTATATGCTTTTACTTCATCAACAAAAACTTCCTCAGGAAAATCAATATAACCTACTGATTTAGCAACTTCAATTGTATTTCTTAACGATCGACCACTTATTACAATCTTTCTTCCGTATTTTAGCGAGGCTTCAATTGCTTGATATATACGGGAAATATTAGATGATACCGTTGTAATAAAAACTTGTTTACCTTTTTCCTTTTCTAAAACTTCCTCAAATGCTTTTTGAATATATTTTTCAGAAGTTGCATATCCATCTGAAGTAGAACCCAAACAATCTGATAAAAGTGCAAGCACGCCCCCTTTGGGTTCACTTGCAAGCTGCGCCGCTTTCTGAACCTCAAACGGCTTATCCATTACAGGTGTCCAGTCAAATTTAAAATCAGTATTATGAAAAACTCTACCTTGAGGTGTGTCAATTGCAAATCCGAGTGTATCGGGAATTGAGTGATTAACTCTAAACGGATGTAAGACAAATTTACCTAACCTAAACGATTTGTTTGGGTCAATTTCTACAATATTTACATTATCAATATCAGAGTATTCTTCCAATGCTTTTTCAATAAGTTTTTTAACAAATGGCATTGCATAAACATCAAATTTATGTTCACGAAGTAAATAAGGTAAAGAACTGCGATGGTCTTCGTGGCCGTGCGTAATTACTATACCTCTAACTTTATCTCGATTATCAAGCAAATAGCTAAAATCGGGAATAATTATATCTACTCCAGGCGTTTCTAAATCAGGAAACCCAATTCCACAGTCCATAACGATGATATCGTTACCGCTTTCATATATATACATGTTTTTTTGAACCGTGGTGGTTCCACCAATTGGTATAATTTTTAATGCGTTTTCGCTTAAAACTTCTTTATTTTTCTTTTTACTCATAAAGGTATTATAGCATTAAATTAGCTTAATTTGTTTTGGTTTATCTTTTTCTTGTGAATTATTATCTTTTAATATAGGTTGTGACCCATTATCACCACTTTCTTTATTCAAGTTCTCAAATTCACCTTTTTTTACCTTCTCAACAATTTCAGGCAATCTTAAAAAATCTAGTATCAAATCTTTTTTTACTGCTCCATTTCGCAGTGCTGCTGCAGG
>Ga0256914_1000202_pt1 | contig 57671 bp, 41 predicted proteins | sample HulkmetaG_FD_191571 | JGI IMG/M metagenome (GOLD analysis project Ga0256914, IMG submission 191571) | Hydrothermal chimney microbial communities from Main Endeavour vent field at the Juan de Fuca Ridge, Pacific Ocean - Hulk | ecosystem: Environmental > Aquatic > Marine > Hydrothermal vents ...
CCTTATCTGCGCTTCGGGGATGTCAACCAGGTCAGACTCGGTGACTGGGTCCTCGCCATCGGGAACCCTTTCAACCTTACATCTACGGTCACCGCGGGTATCATCAGCGCCAAAGGTCGCAACCTTGGGATCATTGGCAACAAGGAGTATAAGATCGAGTCGTACCTGCAGACCGATGCCGCACTCAACCCGGGCAACTCGGGCGGTGCCCTGGTGAACCTGCGCGGCGAACTCATCGGCATCAACTCCGCCATCATCTCACCCACAGGTGGATATACCGGATATTCGTTCGCTATCCCTGCCGACATCGTCAAGAAAGTGGTGGAGGATATCGAAAAATACGGCCAGGTGCAACGGGCTTACCTGGGCGTCCAGGTACTGGATATCGATGCTGAAGTGGCCAAAGAAAAACACCTCGACAAGATCGAAGGAGTCTATGTCGAAGGGCTTGTGCCCGGAGGGGCAGCCGAAGAGGCCGGGATCCGCAAAGGAGACATTATCCTGGCCATCAACGGCAAGAAAGTCAACTCCCTGGCTGAACTGAAAGAGGAACTCAGCCTCTACCGACCCAAAGACAAAGTCAATGTCCTCGTAAAAAGAGATGGTAAAACGAAACAAATTGTAGCTGTCTTACGTAACAGTCAGGGAAGTACCGAGCTTATCAAAGCTGCCGGATATGTCGATGGTGCACGTTTTGAGCCCCTTACACGACGGGAAAGGGATCATCTGCACATCGATTACGGTGTAAGAGTGACCGATATCAAACCGGGCAAGTTCATGGACATCGGGATCCGCAAAGGATACATCATCCTCAGCATCAATGGCGAGGAGGTCAGAACGCCTGAGGATGTGGCACGTATCCTGGCCGGCGGAGCCGAAAGGATCCGCGCCATCGAAGGGATCCAGAGCGACGGTACATACTTCAGCTATGAATTCCGTGGCTGAATGAAAAAATAAAAAACGTTTACAGGGCATGGAGCCGGGCAGATCTTCCCGCCCGCATCCTGCCCTGCAAACTTGTGAAAAACATTTTAAAGGCGTAATTTTGTACCAAATTTCGGGGGATAACTATGAGACAACTGAAGATCACAAAATCGATCACGAACAGGGAAAGTGCATCGCTGGACAAGTACCTTCAGGAGATCGGGAAAGAGGAACTGATCAGCGTGGAAGAGGAGGTGGAACTGGCGCAGCGTATCAAGAAAGGCGACCGTGAAGCCCTTGAGAAACTGACCAGGGCCAACCTGCGTTTTGTCGTGTCGGTGGCCAAACAGTACCAGAACCAGGGTCTGAGTCTGCCCGACCTGATCAACGAGGGCAACCTGGGCCTGATCAAAGCCGCCGAGAAATTCGATGAGACGCGCGGTTTCAAGTTCATCTCTTATGCCGTCTGGTGGATCCGCCAGTCGATCCTGCAGGCCCTGGCCGAGCAGTCGCGCATCGTGCGTCTGCCGCTCAACCAGGTCGGGTCGCTCAACAAGATCAACAAGGCCTTCTCAAGGTTCGAACAGGAGTACGAACGTACCCCTACCACCGAGGAACTGGCGGAAGCCCTCGACCTTCCTAAAGAGAAGGTCTCCGATACCCTGCGTGTCTCCGGCAGACACGTCTCTGTCGACGCACCTTTCGTCGAAGGCGAGGACAACAGCCTCCTCGACGTGCTGCCCAACAACGACTCGCCCAATGCCGACAAGAACCTGATGAACGAGTCCCTCACCCGCGAGATCGAACGCGCTCTGGCAACGCTCACCGAACGGGAGAAGGACATCATCAAGCTCTTCTTCGGTATCGGCGTGCAGGAGATGACCCTCGAAGAGATCGGGGAGAAGTTCGGTCTGACACGCGAGAGGGTGCGCCAGATCAAGGAGAAGGCCATCCGGCGTCTGCGTCACACCTCACGCAGCAAACTGCTGAAATCCTATCTGGGTTAGAAGCGACGAAAAAATCGGATATACAGGCCCCTGCAACGATGCAGGGGCTTTTTTTTGCCCTGTTGGCGTTAACGTTGCCTGTGCTTCCCGGAGGACTTCCCCTTGCGGGAGGGGGGGAAGGTTCCTTCCAGCATCTTCTGCAGCTCTTCCATCTCGTCGCGGTAACGTGCCGCCTCGATGAAATCAAGCCGCGCGGCAGCTTCCTCCATCGACTTCCGCGCCTTGCGGATGGCCTGCTCCAGCCCCTTCCTGTCCAGGTAACGCACCACCGGATCGGCTGCCACATCGATCTGCTCCTTCTCCAGGTATACCTTCTTTCCCGTCTTGCTCTGGATGCCGTCCATGATGCTGCTGCCGCTTTTGACCACCTGTCTGGGGGTGATGCCCATCTCCCGGTTGTAGCGCAGCTGTTTCTCGCGGCGCCTGTTGGTCTCGTCGATGGTCTTCTGCATCGCCTCGGTCACCTTGTCGGCATACATGATCACCATGCCGTTCAGGTTACGTGCGGCACGGCCGGCCGTCTGGGTGAGCGACCTCTCCGAACGCAGGAAACCTTCCTTGTCGGCGTCCAGGATTGCCACCAGGGACACTTCGGGAAGATCCAGCCCCTCACGCAACAGGTTGACCCCCACCAGCACATCAAAAGTGCCCTGGCGCAGACCGTCCATGATCTCCACCCTTTCCAGGGTGTCCACCTCCGAATGGATGTAACGGGTGCGGATATCCAGCCGCAGTAGGTATGCGGTCAGTTCCTCCGCCATCCGTTTGGTGAGGGTGGTCACCAGTACCCGCTCGTCACGCGCCGTACGGCGACGTATCTCGGCGATCAGATCGTCGATCTGGTTGTGGGTGGGACGCACCTCGATCACGGGATCGGGAAGGCCGGTGGGACGGATCACCTGCTCCACAATGATCCCCTCCGATTTCTCCAGTTCATATTCCGCCGGCGTGGCACTCACAAAGATCATCTGTCCCGTGAGCTCTTCGAATTCCTCGAATTTCAGCGGCCTGTTGTCGATGGCGGCCGGAAGCCGGAAACCGTAGTCCACCAGCACCTGCTTGCGAGAATGGTCGCCCCCGTACATCGCACGGATCTGGGGAATGGTCACATGACTCTCATCGATGATGGTGATGAAATCTTCCGGGAAATAGTCCAGCAGACAGAAAGGACGGGTGCCGGGAGGCCGTCCGTCGAAATACCTGGAATAGTTCTCGATGCCGCTGCAGTAGCCCAGCTCACGGATCATCTCCACATCATAGCTCACCCTCTGCCGCAGCCTTTTGGCCTCATCATACTTGCCCAGCTCCTCGAAAAAAGCCACCTGGGCCTCCATATCCTGCTGGATCTTGAAGAGCGCTTCTTCCATCCTCGACTTGGAGGTGATGAAGATGTTGGCAGGGAAGATGGTGAGTTCTTCGGTCTTTTCGAGCGGGTAGCCGTTGAAAGGGTCGAAAGCCTCGATCTCTTCGATCTCGTCACCCCAGAAAACGACGTGATAGGCCATATCGCCGTAGGCCAGATGGACGTCCACCGTGTCGCCCCGCACACGGAAAGTACCCCGTGGGAACTCCTGCTCATTGCGTGAATAGAGAGCGTCGACCAGGCGGTGCAGGAACAGCTCGCGCCCCATCTGTTCCCCGCGGCGGATACGGACCGTATGGTCATAGAAGTCCTGCGGGTTGCCGATACCGTAAAGGCAGGAGACCGAGGAGACCACGATCACGTCCCGCCGCCCCGAGAGAAGGGTGGAGGTGGTGCTCAGCCGCAGCTTCTCGATCTCGTCGTTGATGGAAAGGTCTTTCTCGATGTAGGTGTCCGTCACAGGCAGGTAAGCCTCCGGCTGGTAATAGTCGTAATACGAGACGAAATATTCCACAGCATTTTCGGGGAAGAACTGCCGGAACTCGCTGTACAGCTGTGCGGCGAGGGTCTTGTTGTGGCTCAGCACCAGTACCGGCCGCTGCGCCTGCTCAATGACGTTGGCTATGGTGAAGGTCTTGCCCGAACCGGTTACCCCCAACAGGGTCTGGTAACGGCGCCCTTGCCGGAGCCCCTCGACCAGCTGACTTATCGCCTCGGGCTGGTCACCCGTAGGCTCGAAATCCGAGATCAGCCTGAACCCTTTGCTCATTGTACCCTCCTTTTACGCACAATGCGCCTTCAGTGCTTCCGCTTCCTTTTCGTCTTCGTGACAGGCTCACGCTGCAGGGTGACATACACAGGCAGATGATCACTGATGCCTCCGAAATAGTTCGGACCGCCATAGGTGCGGTTGGGTACTTTCCTGCCCGCTTTGGGGTTGTCGTAAAGCATCCATTCACGGGCGAAGATGTGCCCCCCGTCGTAGGTGGTGTGCCAGCCGTGACGGTCCAGCAGCAGAGGATAGCTGACGATGATCTGGTCCAGCATCAGCCAGCGCCCTTTGTAACTGTAGGTGCCCGTATCGTGGAGGTTGTGCTGGTCGTACATCAGATCGTAGAGGTCCCGTCTGCCAATGTTCTTCCTTTTGTCGGCGGCCATCAGGATCTGCATGATGCTCATGTTGGTGGGTTCGTCGTTGAAGTCGCCCATGATGAGGATCTTGGCCTGCGGTTCAAAGTTGAGGATCGAGTCGACGGCACGGCGAAGCACCACGGCCGAATAGATCCTTTTCTGTTCGGTGGCCCGTTCACCGCCGCTGCGTGATTTCCAGTGGTTGATGAAGAGGTGCAACACCTCCTCATCGGCCCGCCCCTTCACGTAAAGGATGTCCCGCACGCGGGTCGTGTCGCGGGGAAAGCGGATCGGCAGCGTCCGGTGGGAGAGATAACGGAACTGTTGCGGATCGTACATCAGGGCCACGTCGATGCCACGACGGTCGGGGCTCTCCTCATGGATCACCCGGTATCCGGCCCTTTTCAGTCGTCCCGTTCCGGCCAGATCTTCCACCACCTGCCTGTTCTCCACCTCGCAGAGACCTACCAGTACCGGATGACCCTTGGGCACCACCGAACCGATCACCCTGGCCAGATCTTCCAGTTTCTTGCGGTACCTTGCCTCATCCCATTTCTTTTCCCCGGCAGGGGTGAAATCCTCGTCATGGGTGGCAGGATCGTCGATCGTGTCGAAAAGGTTCTCCACATTGTAGAACATCACGGTCAGGGAAACAGGCGGGTCCTTGGCCTGCAACGGCAGGAAAAATACCACAAGGAACAACCCGGCCAGCCAGAGTGAGTTACGTACCATTCTTTCCTTTTTAGATGAACATCTTTTTTACCGGAACACGATCTCCTTGATGATCTCCTCGCCGGCCCGGTCGTTGAGGGCCCTGACCAGCTCGTTGCGGATCATCATCAGTTCGTTCTTTACCACCGATGAACGGATATGAACATACATCACCCCGTCGCGGACAGTGACCTTATCGGTCTTGGAGGCGATGATCGTGCCGACCACCTCCTCCCATTGCCCGGCCGTATGGACCTCCTTGAGCCTGCGGTCCAGCTGCAGTTGGCGAAGGTACTCCCGTATCACCTCACTCAGTCGTTCCGTGTTCGATCGTCTCATTCTTTCTCCTGTGTCATGACCGTCACCTTCCCGTCGATACGGAAGATGCGGTGGTCGGTGTCAAGTTCTTTCAGGATCCCTTTCAGATGGTCAGCATCGGTGTCGGTGATGAAGATCTGCCCGAACTCGTGGCGGGCCACAAGACGGATGATCTGATAGACCCTGTTCGCATCAAATTTATCAAAAATATCGTCAAGCAGCAAGATGGGTTTGATCCCTTTGAGGTCGCGTATGAAGCCGAACTTGGCGAACTTGAGAGCTACCAGGAAGGTCTTTTGCTGGCCCTGTGACCCTACTTTCTTGATGGGATGGCCGTCAAGGGTCATCACCAGGTCATCCTTGTGGATGCCGGCCGTAGTGTATTGCAGCACACGGTCTTTTTCCCTGTTGGCTGCGAGAAGTTCCTCGAACCGCTTTTCCTGTAGCTGGGAACGGTATTCCAGTCCGATGCGCTCGCGCCCTCCGGAGATCTCGTCGTAGTAACTCTGGAAGACGGGGACGAGCTTTTCCACCATTTCCTGTCTTTTCGCGAAGATCTCCTTGCCGGGTCCTGTGAGCTGGACATCCCACAACTCCAGCTCATCGAAGGTGCGCTCACCCTTGAACTCGATCTGTTTCAGCAGCTTGTTACGCTGTTGCAGGGCCCTGTTGTACCGCAGGAGCGCCTGCAGGTAACGGCGGTCATAGAGCGAAATCACCGTGTCCAGAAACCTTCGCCGCTGCTCGCTGCCCTCGAGGATCAGCGCACTGTCAGCCGGCGAGATCATCACCACAGGCAGCAGGCCCACATGGTCGGAGAACCGCTCGTAATCCTTGTTGTTGCGCTTGCAGATCTTCTTCCTTCCTGCACGGACACTGCAGTAGATCTTCTCGGTGCTTTCCCCGCGCACAAACTCCCCCTGGATCACGAACACTTCCTGCCCGTGACGGATGTTCTGCTGATCCACGCTGTTGAAAAAGCTCTTGGTCAGAGAAAGATAATGGATCGCATCCAAAAGGTTCGTCTTGCCCATCCCGTTGTCCCCGACAAAACAGTTGATGCGGGGTGAGAACTCCAATGAGACCTCCTCGTAATTCTTGAAGTTGACAAGTGATAATTTCTTGATATACAGTTCTTCCATGACGTTACTTCCTGGGATGCCCGACAAAAGTATAAAAATATAAGGTCTTCATTTCATATAAGAAACAAATCCATTACTTTTGCGGGGAATTCAAAAGAAAGAAAGAGCATGGCCAAGAAAGAAACGAAAAAGAAGGTTGAAGAAGCGGAAAAGCGGCTGGAGAACTTTGAAGAGGCGTTGACCCGTTCGGAGCTCTTCATCCAGAACCATCAGAAGGAGATCTTCGGCGTAGCCATCGCCCTGTTGCTGATCGTGGGAGCTTTCCTCTTTTTCAACAAGATGATCATTCAGCCGCGCCAGAAGGAAGCCGTCTCGCAGATGTGGATGGCCGAGCGCTATTTCGAACGCGACTCGTTCCGGCTGGCCCTCAACGGCGACGGGAACAATCCCGGCTTCCTGGACATCATCAGCGATTACAAGATGACCAAAGCCTCCAACCTGGCCAGGTATTATGCCGGCATCTGCTACCTTCAGATGGGACAGTACGACGATGCCATTGCTCAGCTCAGTGACTTCAAAGGCAAGGACCTGATGCTCTCCGTCGTGGCCGTCGGGGCCATCGGGGATGCTTACATGCAGCTCAACGATAAGGAGAAAGCGGCCAAATACTACCTGGAGGCTGCCCATAAGGAAGAGGATGAGTTCCTGACCCCCATCTACCTGATGAAAGCGGGGAACGTCCTCGAAGACCTCCAGCACTACGACAAAGCGATGGAGTGTTACGAGACCATCCGGGACCAATATCCCAAAAGCCGCGAAGGGCAGAACATCGAAAAATACATTACGCGGGTGGAACTGCGCAAGAAGCTGAGCGAGAACGCCCGGTAAGTTACGTCTTCCCGCCTTGACTGCATATGGTCACAAAAAAGAAAAACCTTTCCGTGCACGACCCGGCTGCCGTACCCGAAGGAAAGGGGGCCGTGATCGGTGTGGTGGTCGCTGAATGGAACGGTGAAGTCACCCGCCGTCTGGCGGAAGGGGCCGTGAACACCCTGAGACGTTACGGCGTCCGCGGGGAGGATATCCTCCTGTACCATGTCCCCGGGAGCTTCGAGCTGACCCTCGGTGCTCAGTGGGTGGCCGAACATCATGAGCCGGATGCCGTGATCTGCATCGGCTGCGTTGTTCGTGGCGATACCCCTCATTTCGAATACATCTCGCAAAGCGTCACCCACGGGATCACCACCCTGAACCTGGAATACGGCATCCCCTTCGTCTTTGGTGTCCTGACCGTCGACACGATGGAGCAGGCTTTCGACCGTGCCGGCGGGAAACACGGCAACAAAGGCGACGAGGCGGCCATCACGGCGCTGAAGATGATCGCCCTCGGTAAAGAACTTTCCTGAAAATCATGGACCCGAACAAAATGACATTGCCTGCCCGTTTCTTTGGGCAGACCGAGCGTTACGCCACGCGTCCTTTCCTGGCATTCGTCGGCGAGAAGCCGCTCACCTATGGTGAGGCGGGACGACAGGTGCGGGCGCTCATGGCTTTTCTCTTACGCAACGGTATCTCATCCGGCGACCGTGTGGCGCTGCTGGGTAGCAACAGCCCCCGGTGGGTGCTGGCCTATTTTGCCATTACCGGCATGGGGGCGGTGGCCGTGCCTCTTCTGCCGGATTTCCATGCCGGCGAGATCGCCCGTTTTGTCCGGCATGCCGGTGCCCGTATGATCTTTGTCGACCGTGCCCACCTCGGCAAGGTGCAGGCGCCGGCCGGCAGCGGGTTGCTCACCGTCCTGCTCGACGACCTCTCCCTGCAGGGCGAAGGGGTGCCTTACGATGCGCAGCTCACCGACACCGCCCCGGCAAAGGTGGAGGAGGACGACCTGGCCGTCATCATCTATACCTCCGGCACCACCGGCCGCTCGAAAGGGGTGATGCTCACCCACCGCAACCTCGTTTTCGACGCCCTCATGAGCAAAAAGATCCATCCCATCGGCGAGGAGGATGTCTTTCTTTCCATCCTGCCGCTCTCGCATACCTATGAGAACACCATTGGGATGCTGATTCCCATGCTGTCTGGATCGGAGATACGTTACCTCCGACGGCCGCCCACCCCGGCCGTCCTGCTGCCGGCTCTGCGGGAGGTGCGGCCCACGGTAATGCTCACCGTGCCCCTCATTATCGAGAAGATCCACAAGAAACAGGTGATGCCGGTTTTCACCCGCAATGCCCTGATCCGGGGAGTGTACCGTTTTCCCCCGGTACGCAGGCTGCTCCACAGGATGGCCGGACGCCGTCTGATGGCCACCTTCGGCGGCCGCCTCCATTTCTTCGGCATTGGCGGGGCCAAGCTCAACGAAACCGTCGAACGTTTCCTCCTGGAAGCACGCTTCCCTTATGCCGTGGGATATGGCCTGACCGAGACCTCCCCGCTGGTGGCCGGCTTCGGCCCCGACGCCCAGCGCCTGCAGTCCACAGGACGCCCCATCGAAGGCATCGAAGTGAAGATCCACAACCCCGACCCGGAAAACGGTGAGGGTGAGATCTGGGTGCGGGGCCCTAACGTCATGAAAGGCTATTACAAAGAACCGGAAATGACCCGCGAAGTGCTCACCGCCGATGGCTGGTTCCGTACAGGCGACCTGGGCACCTTCGACGACGACGGATACCTCTACATCAAAGGCCGCCTCAAGAACGTCATCATAGGCCCCGGCGGTGAGAACATCTATCCCGAAGACATCGAATCGGTCATCAACACCCTCTGGTACGTCGATGAATCCCTCGTAGTGGAAGAAGAAGGTCGTCTGGTGGCCCTGGTGCGCCTCAACCTCGAAGAGATCGAGAAAAAGTTCCATTCCTTCAAGGAGAATGCAACCGCCTTCTATGAGGAGAATGTGGAGACCTTCCTGAAAGAGGTGAAAGAGCATGTCAACCGACAGGTGAACCGTTTCTCCAGAATACAGGAGGTGAAGATCCAGGTGGAGCCTTTCGTCAAGACCGCTACGAACAAGATCAAACGATTCCTTTATGGGGAACAGGGCAGCAAAGGAAAAGATCCCGGGCAGGAAGGTCTGAAAGAGCAGAAAGTTTAGACCGGATCATCGAAACCCGGACGCCGGAAGGAACGGGCGGCGGGGAAGATCAGTTCGGTCTCCTGTTTCAGCTCCTCCAGCCGGATCAGGATATCGGCCAGGCTGTTGGCCTCTTCGGGAAAGATCTTCAAGAGAGTCTGCCATGCCTGCAAAGAAGCGTCCATCCCCAGCAAGGCTACCTTGGCCGAGCCCCGTGCGTCATCCAGGTATGCTTCCTGAGCCTGTCTCTCAAAGCGCATCTGTCCGAGCAGGGCTCTCCCGGTCTTGGCCGGGATAAGACCCAGATAATGGCGAAGCACCTTAGCCGCCTCCGACCAGACGGCATGCTTCTCCGGGACTTTTTTCGTGACCTTCTGCACTTCTGTCGCCTTCTTCAGCCACGACGTCGCCAGACGTACATATCTCTCCACCTGACGGGTCAGAGGATGGTGCCGGGCTTTTTCGTGTAACTGTTTTTCCTCTTCGTAGAAAGAACCGTCGTCCGTGCCTGGAAGATCAGGGTCCAGACCCTGGGCCCGCATCAGCTCTTCGAGCAGCTCTATGGTCTCGTCCAGCGTCTCTTTCAGTTCTTCCCACACGATCTTTCTTTTTTCCTGATCACGGCATCCTTTGTCTCCTTCTTTTCCCTTGTCGTGTTGGATGAGGTAGTGAAGACAGCGGGAAGTGAAAGCACAGCGTTCACACCACTGGTCACAATAGTTGTAGATCCCCGGTATAAGCCGGGAATTCCGGGATAGTTCGCTGTATTCACGCAGGTCCATGGGTCGTATGTTTACCGGATGCCTTCGCGAGGGGCAGACCGTCATTTTTCCTTTCTGAGGTGAACAAGAAGCTCGAGGATCGTGTCAAATGTCAGGCGTTCACCCCTCTGTTCCAGAACAAAACCTTCTTCTGAGGCGTATATCTCAGGAGCCCGGAGATCATGGTGGGAATCGCTCACGATATAGCCGGAACGTTCCAGGGCTTTCTTCAGCCACTGATAGCTTGTACCCCGGCCGCTCAGGACGACGGGTCTGTCATGGGAAGGATGCGGGATCAGCAGTCCTTTCTCAGGATCATAACGTATCCCAGTATTGCGGAAGAGGGGGTCAAAACGACGGTGCATCAGAAGGTCTTCCGGGCATCCTTCCCAGGCGGCCCCGGGATAAAGCAGCCAGATCCTGTCAGCCGTACCAAGCAGGAACTCCAGATCGTGCGATGAGAAGATGAAAAGTTTGTTCTCTGTCCGGGAGAGCTCCCGCATGGTCTGGAGGAGTTCATAGCGGTTGGGGATGTCGAGGAAAGCGGTAGGTTCATCCAAGAGGACCACCTGCGTACCCTGGGCCAGGGCACGTGCCACCAGGGTGCGTTGTCGCTCGCCGTCGGAGAGTTCACCCGTCATCTCTTCTCTTTTCGTCAGCATGCCGACCCTCTCCAGGGCTTGCTCGACAATCTCGCGGTCACGGGCTGTGAGCTGTCCGCGCCAGCCTGTATAGGGATAACGGGCCATCGCCACCGTGTCGAAAACGCTCATGCGGCTTACGGGAAGCATGCCTGAAGGAACATAACTGCAAATCCGGGCGAACGTCTCACGGTCATGATGATCCCATCGGTGCCCGTTCATTATGACATGACCTTCCAGGGGGGGATGCTGCCGGGCGAGGGTCTTCAGCAGGGTGCTCTTTCCCACACCGTTGGGACCCACGAGCGCTGTCAACTCGCCCACCTCCGCGGAAAAGGAGAGGGAAGGGGTCAGTCTCCTGAGCTCTTTCCCTCTCCTGTAGCCGATCATCAGCTGTTTGAGTTCAAGCATCTCCGTCAGATCAGGGTGGATAGATGATGTTTGCGCAGGATCATCCAGATGATAAGGGGGATGCCGAGGAGTGCCGTCACCGCGTTGATGGGCAGGACGCTCCCTTCGCCGGGAAGGTGGGCCAGCAGATCGCCCAGAAGGAGCAGCGAGGCCCCGGTGAGCACCGTAGCCGGAAGCACCTGCCGTATGTTGGAGGTGCCCAGCACCATCCTGGCCAGATGGGGAGCCACGATACCAACAAAACCTACCGGCCCGCAAAAAGCCGTGACACTCCCTGCCAGCAGACCCGTGATCCCGAAAAGGAAAAGACGTACCCGCCGCATACGCATCCCCACACTCGCGGCAAAAACCTCACCCATCATCAGGGTGTTGAGTTGTTTCGTCATGGCGAAGGCTGCAGTCATCCCGGCCAGGGTCATCCCCAGCAACAGATACAGCTCATGGCCCGTGACATGTGAGAGACTGCCCATCGTCCATATGACATAGATCTTCAGCATCGTCTCGTTGCTGAAGTATTGCAGTACCGTCACCAGGGCAGATACGGCGCTGCCGAACATGATTCCCAGGATGAGGAGCGTCATGATGTCCCGTATACGTGTGGCCACTACCATGATCAGCAGGAGGACGGCCATGGCGCCGGCTACGGCGGCTGCGGCGACGGGAACAGCTGCCAAAGCCTCCACCCCGTGAACAGCCCAGCGTCCTGAGAGTCCCAGCACCAGCAAAGCCACTCCCAGACTGGCCCCCGAAGAGATGCCCAGCACATACGGCCCCGCCAGCGGGTTGCGAAAGACCGTCTGCATGATCAACCCAGCCACAGAAAGCGAGATGCCTGCCAGCAAGGCGGTGAACACCCGGGGATAACGGAACTTCGCCACGATGAGCATCGTCTCCCCGTCACCCTTGCCGGTAATGATCCCCCACAACTTGGAGAAGGAGATGTGGACTGAGCCTGTGGTCAGGTCGAACACCATGAGAACGATCGGAACCGACAGAAGCAGTACCCACAGAAGAGCCTGGTTCCGCCCGCGCGACGACGAGTCCGCTTCCTTCCTGAGGGTCTTCATTGCAGCTTCCTGTAATAGTTCAGGTCACTGTCACGCCGGGCATGGAAAATAGTGATCAGGTCCTGCAGAAGGAGGTCGGGATGAACGGCTCCGCTCTCCCAGTAGTCGTTTCCCCCGCCCGGTCCCGTCCGCCTGTCGTTGTTGTAGATCGTACCCTTGCGATAGGGACGGAAAAGGATGAGACGTTCGTCCGTCCTGCGTATGGAAGCCAGGGAGGTGGCATTGCCGCAGTTGATCCACAGGTCTGACGCACCGGCTTCACGGAAGACCTTTTCGATATCCATGGGATAGGCGTCGGTCCCGGGGAGGTGTTCCCAGACATAATGTCCGCCGGCATCGCGGATGAGTGTGGCCAGGAGACTCTCTCCGCCGCTCACGTACCATATTTCATTCCACGGCAGTCCGGTCATGACCAGGGGACGGTACAGCGTATCCTGCCGGATAAGCTGCCGGTAGCGGCGGGTGATCGAGTCGGTCCACAGGGCTGCTTCCCGTTCCTTGTCGAAGAAACATCCGAAAAAGCGGAGCCAGGCAGTTCTTCCCAGAGGTGTGTTCTCCAGGTAATCCCCCACCATCACCGCCGGGATGCCCAGCTTCTTCAGTCGTTCTATTTGGTCCAGCACCTCCGCACCCACGCCATACAGAAAGACCACATCCGGTCTCAGATGAACGATCAGCTCGTAGTCCAGGTTCGCATCATAACCGATCTCCTTGATCCGCCCGGAGGCGATGAGCTGCCTCACCTTCGGGTTGTACACGAAACGGGTGCCCGAGATGCCGACCAGATGCTGTTCTTCATTCAGCACCGTCAGATAGGCCACATGGGTGGTCGAGGTGACCACCACCCTGCGTACGGGAACGTGGATGAGGGTGTCAGCACCGGCGGGGAAAGCTTTTTTCGTCAGATAGTAGGACAATACTTTCTGTTCCTCTCCCTGCCACGGTCTTAAGACGGAAGCCCGGATGATGCCGTCGGCCGTATCGAGCCGGAAAGCGGTGGCAGCACCGGCGTCCAGCGGATGCCAAAGGAAACCTTCCTCACCTTCCCCGCTCCCTGTTCCTGCACAATGCTGAAACAGAAAGAGCAAAGAGAGAAACAGCAGATAGAGAATGATCCTGGAAGAAGATTTCATGGCTGTATGAAGACCTTGCCCCGGAAAACGCCTTCCGGCGTCACCAGAACGATCAGATATAGCCCGTCCCGGAGGGAGGGGAGGAGCAGTTCAGGAGCTTCCTGCCGGTACTTCCGCCGCAAAAGCGTCTTCCCTGTCAGATCCAGTAGAAATAACTCTCCGTGGACGGGCCGCAGACCTTCCGGCAGGATGGTGAGACGCTTCCCCGCAGGATTGGGAAAGACCAGGAGATCACCGCCGGACCCGGCATCTCGGTGTTCACGCACCGCCAGGCTCGGGATCTCCTGACACATCACCGGCAGGATGGCCAGCGAGATGTAGACCGCATGCCCCGGCGTGCCGCTGAAAGCTGTCCAGAGATCTTTTTGGTAGTAAAAAGCCGTATTGCTGCCGTAATTGCTTCTGGGTTCGGTCTGCATCACCGCGAACTGGTCGGTGATCGGTTCGTCTGCTGCATTGTCATAATAGACCTCATACCCGGCAAAAAAATTGCCTTCCACCGGTACCAGGGTGTCAAAGTCGATGAAATTCCAGACCGAATCACGGAAAGCGGAGAGAGGCACCTCCTTGCTTACGATCAGTTCGGAAGGCTGGCTGCTCCCTTTCCATACTTTCACCGTTACGTGGTCGGAAGGGCTGTCATATTGGATTATCCCTGGCATGATATACATCCCGGTCATGGTGATGTAGGCATCGTTTTGGAACTGCTCGGCATACATGGTGGTTCTGTCCACATTGTGGCCCGTCCAGTACCCACCGTCGACACCGGGGTAGGGGTCCACGATGAGGGTCTCTCCTTCCTCGATGTTGGTGAGAGTGTCACACGATTTGGCAGCCGTCACGTAAGGATCGTTGCCTGTCCAGAAGCGGAACCCGAAATCGAGGGGGTCCAGCCAGTGTTTGAGTTGCTGGCTGGTATCGGGATAGTTGTCCCAGGATGCCGAGAGCTTCTGGAAATAGTCGTTCACCGAATTGCCACAGTGCGCATCCCCGCCGGAGAGGGTCCCTACCACCCTGTGATGGGCATCAAAGAGCGGAGCGCCCGACGATCCGGGCTCGGTGGTGCCGACGTCCCATTGCAGCACTTTCCAGAAAGTGTTTGCGTCATAGGTGTCATAATCGGCGCTGACAGGAGCATCGTTGTCGACGGAGATCTTCTTCACATCTCCCTGGGGATGATGGATCGTTACCGTCGGCGGGACCGGTGTGTCGCCCGAAACATCCCATCCTGCATAGTAAGGATAATAGGTGAAGGGAGGGACCTCACTCAGAAGGACAAGGGTGAAATCAAGATGATCGCCTCCCCGGGCTACCAGTGTGGCACCCGAGATGCTCTTGAGCACCGAACCGTCCGGCCCCCCGCATCGGGGACTCTCGTATCCGAAAACGAACACCGAATGGCGGGCGTCGTCCTCGTTCTCAATTCCGTGTCCCGCGGAAAGAACATAAGGACGGGCATCGTTGATGGCCGTGTTCATCAGCACCCCGGTGCACAGTTCCACATCGTTGATGAAGATGCGGATCACCGACCGCTTCTCCTCCTGCCACTCATCCCCCTCGGGGCAGTTGATATCGACGTTGCAGGGACCGGAAGCACCAAAGAACCGGTCTTTGGTAAGGGGATGACCGAAGATATCCAGATACCCCACACTCACCCGGGAGAGCCTCAGGTCGCCATGCAAACCACGGGACGGCTGCCGGTATTCGACCACCACCTCATCACCCGGCAAAGGTTGAACGGTCAGGGTCCCCCAGGCTTTGTTGTTGGCGGAGGTGAATGCACCCAAAACATGCGATCCGTCGGGTGTGAAGACGAACACCTTCTCCCCCGGGGCAAGATGGAAACGCCCGAAGGTCAGCCCCAAAGAGCGTGCCCCCTTGTAAATGACCCTCAGACGCCAGACCCGGCTGCCGTCGGCCAGGATCTTCCATCTTCCCTCCTCGCCGGGAGCCGCTTCCGCCTCCAGCGACTCGGCAAAACGAAGGATTCCTTTCCTTTCGTTCCCTTTGGCTGCCAACTCTTCCAGGGGGGGGAGCTCTCCGGTCAGATCCATCACCGGCACCTCTTCATCTGACCAGGGCGCAGGTACACCGCCGTGGGAGATCTGGCCGGAAAGCGGAACAAAAAAGGAGAAGAACCATACCAGCAACAGGTATGTCCCGAATAACTTTTCTTTTTTCATGGTCGATCGGTCGTTAATGCAGCCATTCGTCCCCAAAATACATTATTTTTTGCTCATCCGGGATATTGCCGGTAATTAACGTACCCTTTCATTGAAAAAGACGCCGTTGGGTGCGATGCCGGTGGTGACGCTGTCCAGTAACACCCCTTCGGTGGTATAACGGTAAAGAATACCGGCACTGCTGAAATCGACCGCATCGGTGACGTAGATGATGTTGTTGACGGGATCGACATCCAGCCCGTAAAAGTTGCCACGGATGAGCGGCTCGTCGGGTACGGCGGGATGGGCTGCATCCACGGCATAGACCCCCGCTTTCTCTGCAAAAAGAATGGTCTTTCCTCTGTCCGCGGAGGCGAGACGGATCGGGTTGAAGTAATCTCCTTTCTGACCGATCACCAGGTCTTCCACAATGCGCAACGTGGAGAGATCGATCTTCTGCAGCCGCGAGTCGGTCTCTTCGACGACCTGGAAGTTCTGATCGTAGACCACCTTGCCTTTGCACAGTACCCACAGGTTACCTTCATTGTCCAGCGTCAGGTCGACAGGATTGTCGCCCGTATAAAGGGTGTCTTCTATGACATCATCCATGGCGTCAAGGATGAAGACCGTACTGTCATGCCCCCATCCGCCGCTGTTGGCCACGAACACAAAATTACCCACACGAGCCATCACTTCGGGACCCATCCCCACGGCAATGGAATCCACAATGGACAGGGAAGCTAGATCCAGGATGTAAACCTTACCGCCAAAGGCGCCGTTGGTAAGATATACCTTCTCATTTCCAAGGGGAAGAGTGTAACGGGGATAATCGCATCCCGTGATCGTTCCCAGTGATACGAAACTTTCCAGGTCGACCACCTCTACTTTGGCAGAATGGTTTACAACGATCAGCCCCATATTCCCCGCCACGGAGAACGACTGGACCACATCCCCCAGCGAACGTCCGTTGACAGCCTGGAAAATGTTGTTGATCACATAATTGGAGTCGAGGTCCAGATAGCTGATCGAACCGTTGTTGTTCATGAAACTCCCTTCGTTGATGACATAGGCACCGAAACGGTAACCGCTGTCCACAGGTCTGGGGGAATCTTCGGAACAGCCGGAAAGGAAAAACGATGTACCGGCTACCAGCAAAGAATAAAAGAACTTTTTCATGATCAAAAATGTTTAAAGGTTTAGGATGATGAACGTTATTTTCCGAAAAGGATATTTAGTTTCAGGAAGAAGGACCGTCCCGGCATGGGATAGGAACGGATCACCTCGTAATGGTTGTTGAAAAGGTTATGGGTTTCGGCCTGGAGGTGCCATGCCGTCTTTTTTTTCGGTAACCTGATGCCGGCAATGAGATCGGTGAGGGTATAGGGGGGCAGTGCATAATAGGGATTCCCGTCGGTAGTGGTATACCTGGTGCTGTAGTAGTGGAAGTATGTGCCCGTGAAGAAAATGCCCGCGTCGGCACGCAGGATGGCGGAAAGGGCATGGCGGGGCACATAACGGCTGGGATAACGGGGTCCGTCGGCCCGCTGCTCCGTGGCGCGGGTGTAATGATAGGTCACCGAGGCGGTCAGCCTGCGGCGCGGACGCGTCCATGAGAAACGCAGCGTGTTCTCCGCCCCGCGACTGATCATCTTTTCCACGTTCTCGGCTTTCCACAGGCCTTCCGCAGGGACCCACCGTATCTGGTCATGGAGGAGGGTGACGAAGAGATCGCTTTTCCAGCTGAGCTGCCAGGGGGTATCTTCCCGGCGCGGCAGCTGCAAGGTGTGACCAGCCACCGCCCCCCAGCCGTGTTCCGGGAGCAGGGAAGGATCGCCTCCCGGCACCCAGTAGCGGTCGTTGAGCGTCGGGAGACGGTACTTGCCGGAGAGATGGGCGTGAAGGGTGAGCAGACGGGGCCGTACCCTCCAGAGGATGCCGGCTTCCGCCTGCGGCGGGGGAAGGGTGCCCTCACGGAATGTCTGACGCAGCGTGACATCCAGCCGCCACCGCAGACGGTCGTACCTGGCCCCTCCGAAGATCTCGGCCACCCCCTCGTGCCTCCTCTCACCGTATTGCGATACACGGGCGGTGGTGTGACGTCCCGAGACTCCTGCGTCCAGGGAAAGATACCTGAAACCGGAGTAACGGTAGTAAGCCTCGGCCATCAGGGTCGAGGTGCGGAAACGGGAGTCGAGACGGTATTCGGGGGCGCCGGGCTCGCTCCTCTCGGTGAAGCGCATGTTCTCCAGGAACCAGGCGGCACGGAAGGCCAGCCGCGCTCCGGCCCACAGTTTGGCCAGCGAGGTGAAGGTGCGCAGGCTGCTGTCCCGTTGTTCCTGTGTGGAGGGCTGGTAGGAGCCCATGGGGGCCGGCAGCTCTTTCCTCTTTTTCTGCAGCCACAGTCCGCCCTGCCAGCTCCATCCTCTGCCCAGACGGGCAAAGCTGTTGTGGACCAGCCCTTCGTAGCAGTAACGGTTGTGTTCCAGAGGGGTCAGCGGGCTGCCCGGCCGCAGCTCGTCAGGGTAGGGATAATCGTTCCGTGCTCCCCGGGCGAAGAGATGCATCTTGTGTTGCATCCGGTCGTTGCCGCCGGCGAGGGTGAGCGAACCCTCGCCACTCAGGAAACTGCCCCCGCCCAGATGGGCGGCCGCGGAAAAGCCACGCTGCCAGCGAGGCAGGTTGTCCAGACTCACCGCCCCGCCCGCCGTGCCGCTGCCGTAAAGCGAGCCCGGCGCCCCCGCCGTCAGCGTCACCCGCTCGAACAGGGATGAGGCCACCTGCGACAGATCCGCCACCCCGCTCGTGAGCATGTTCACGGGAAAACCGTTCCACGTCACCTGCGTATGCGACGACGGTGCCCCCCGCAACGAGAGGGTCGTCAGAGAACCTGCACCCCCGTACCGCATCATCACCAGCGGCAGCTGACGCTCCAGCAACTCGCCCACACTCTCCCCGCCGCCGGGCAGCACCAGCGAAGTGTCCAGCATCACCGTACGCAGCATGCCCCTGTACTCCTCATAACGCGGAGCAACCACACGTACCCCCTCCAGCGTCACCGAAGTGTCAGGTACCTCACCGCGAACGGAAAGGAAAACCCACCAAAAGGGAAACAGAAAAAAAAGAAAACCTGTCCGATGAACCATACAGTGCAAGTTTCATGTTTAACCCGAACATTACACTTTTACAGACCCAGGCAGGTCTTCTGACTTTCTCCGTTCACGGGCGCCTTCCCACCTCTGAAAAAACAGGCAGTGGCCAAGAATGCCCGGGAACACATGATGGAGATCACAGCAGCGGGTACTGTCCAGGATTCTCACCTGGTTCCCTCTTATCCGGTGACGGGTACCGCCTCCGGATACCTGAGCCGTCACAAAGTAGGGGAATTTTCCTCAGGAAAAGAAATTTTTTTTGTCCGCTCCAACATGTAACTTTGTGAAAAGTGCACAAAACAAGGCAAACATGATCATCAGAAAATTTTCAACCGGTTTGTTCACAACAGGACACCTTCTTCCTTACCTGTTGGGAACCATGCTTCTTCTTCTGCCTGCCTGCCGGGGAGGGAGTGAAAGAAAGCTTTCCGCGGAAAGAGAGAGGACGGATGCTGACAAAGTAAAACAGGAATTCGTTCATGCCTGGAGAGGCTACATCCGGTATGCTGCCGGCTACGATGCTTTACAGCCCCTCTCGAAACAAGGCAGGAACTGGTACAGCCATTCGCTTCTGATGACGCCCGTCGATGCCTTCGACACCATGGTGCTGATGGGACTGGACGAAGAAAAGGAGGAGGCCAAGGAGATGATCTTCCGTGATCTTACCTTCGACCTTGATATGGAGGTCCAGCTTTTTGAGGTGACGATCCGTTTGCTGGGTGGGCTCCTTTCTGCCTATCAGTGGGACGGGGATTCCCGTTTCCTGGACCTGGCGACCGATCTGGGACGCCGTCTTCTTCCTGCCTTCCGTTCCCCCACCGGGATGCCTTACCGCATGGTCAACCTGCGTACCGGCGCCACAAAGGGCAAGATCAACAATCCGGCCGAGACAGGTACGCTCATCCTGGAGTTCGGCACCCTGAGCCGTCTTACGGGCGATACCGTGTATTATGAGACTGCCCGTCGTGCCCTGCAGGCCCTTTACGACCGCCGGTCGCCTCTCGGCCTCGTGGGCAGCGGCATCGATGTGGAGACGGGGGAGTGGACCAACACCGTCTCCCACATCGGCGGCGGTATCGACTCCTACCTGGAGTATCTGCTGAAAGCGGCCCTTCTCTTCGACGACGACACTTTCCTGGAGATGTACCGCACCAGCGTGGCAGCAGTGAACCGCTACCTGGCCGACACGGCCGGAGGGAGCCTCTGGTATGGCCAGGCAGATATGTTCACCGGCGAAAGGACCTCCACCTTTTACGGTGCCCTGGAAGCCTTTTTCCCTGCGGTCCTGTTGCTGAGCGGCGATACCGTCCGGGCCCGGTCCCTGCAGAACTCGAATTTCAGGATGTGGGAAATGGCAGGTATCGAACCCGAAAGGATCGACTACATGAAATGGACGATCACCTCCCCCGCCTACCTGCTTCGGCCCGAAAACATCGAATCGGCCTGGTATCTTTATCACGCTACCGGTGAGAGCCGCTACCGCGAAATGGGGGAGACCTACTACCGCTCGATCAGGGAATATTGCCGTACATCCGCAGGATATGCTTATCTCAAAGATGTCCGTACCAAAGAACAGGGAGATGACATGGAAAGCTTTTTCCTTGCCGAGACACTCAAATACCTCTACCTGCTCTTTGCTTCACCCGGTATGATCGATCTGGATGAGGTGGTCTTCAATACCGAGGCTCATCCCCTCAAAAAAGTCCGTTCATGAACCCACTGGCAAAATCGCGGAGATCCGGCGACAGGTCAGACCGCATCCAGTTATCTACGTAGATACCTACGTAGTCAACTACGTAGTAATGGTATTGTGAATAACGGATATAGTGTATATTACATGTATTTAGTTACAAGGAATGGGCATAAACTATCTGAAAACTCTGTTTTGTTTCATCGGATGGTGCTGGAACAGAACGGCGAAGGAGAGGAGAGCCTTGAAGGCATTTTCAATTACTAGTGTATAAGGAAAGAGGGAGAACGAATGGCGAAAAGAACGGTGCTGAAAGCCGAGCTGGAACGGCAAAGGGATGAGATCGCACGTCAGCGTAACGAGATCATCGAGAGCATTCAGTATGCGGGAATGATCCAGAAATCGCTGCTGCCGCGCACCAAGGTCCTGGAACCCTATTTTCCCGAGCATTTTCTGTTCTATCTGCCCAGGAACATTGTCAGCGGAGACTTCTACTGGTTCGTGCCGCGCGGCGAGCGTCTTTATTTTGCCGTTGCCGACTGTACGGGGCATGGTGTTCCGGGGGCCCTGATGAGCATCCTCGGCCTCTCTTTCCTCAATGAGATCATCACCTCCCGTGACCATCTGCCTGCCAACCGTATCCTCAACCTGCTGCGGGAGATGGTGATGAAAGCGCTCCACCAGACGGGCGATACCACAGAAGCCGCCGACGGCATGGACATCGCCCTGTGTATCTTCGACCGCTCCAACAGGGTGCTCCAATATGCCGGTGCCAACAACCCCCTATACATCATCAGGGAGGAGGTGGCTATCGAGTACAAACCCGACAGGATGCCCATCGGGATCAGCGGCATGGAAGAACAACCTTTCTCCAACCGTTATGTCGAATTGCGTCCAGGTGACTGGCTCTATCTCTTCACCGACGGATATGTCGACCAGTTCGGGGGCCCCCGCGGTAAAAAATACAAATACGATCCTTTCAAGGCCCTCCTGATCAAAATGGCCCGTGAACCCGCCTCCCGGCAAAAAGAACGAATCGAACAGGAATACCTCTCCTGGAAAGGCTCATACCCCCAGGTGGACGATATCCTCGTGATGGGCCTGAAGGTTCCGTGAAAATCACTATCTTGAGCTTCCTTTAGCTGTTCCTGACGTGATGAACGATACGATACAAAAGCAATGAAACTCCTTTCTTTCAGGATCCGAAACTTCCGCTCCATCGTCGATACGGGATGGCACAACCTCTCCCTGGACAACATCACTGGCCTGATCGGTCAGAACGAGTCGGGCAAGACATCCATCCTGGAGGCCCTCTACGGGTTCTACGACGGCCGTATCTCCGAAGATGTACTGCGCAGCGATCTCTCACTGCCTGCAGTGGCCTGTCGTTTCTCACTCGAGGGTGTGGACCTCGAAGAAGTCCTGGGAGAGAAGATCCTTCCTGACGGAGTGCTGGAACAAATACGGGAAGACCGCTCTGTCTGTCTGGAACGTGTCTGGAACGAGGATCTCTCCAGTCGCATCCTTCTGGGCGGAGAGAAAGTGATCGCTCTTTTTGATGAACACGATGCCCGGATGCAGGCCAGGGAAACGCAGATCCTTGACCGCCTGGAAGAGGTGCTGGAAAAAAAAGCAGCAGCCATCGAAGTGTTCCGTAATGCGGAGAAAGAGCGGTTGGCGGCGGAAAAAAACCTGGAAGACCTGAAGGCATCCCTCAGCGAGATCTCCCGTGCCCTTAAAAGTGTCAAAGGTACCCAAGCCGGGAAAAAAGGAGAGGAACAGGTAGCTCGGATGAAGAAAAAAGTGGCGGATGCCAAGGACAGGCTGCAGAAACTCACCAAAGAAGCCCGACACCACAACCAGACCATCCAGGAGGTGAGCGAAGAGGCCCGCCTCGCCGAACAGGCCCGGGATCTGTGGAACGAATACCAGGAAGTGGAAAGGGAACTCGATCATACCTTCCGCAGGCTCACCACCTTGCAGCGCCTCTTCGACCACGCTGTCACGGAAAAAGAGAAAAGAGCAGTCCGGCTTGAGCTCGACACGGTCAACGACCGCTATCTCAAACTGCTGAAAGAAAGGGACCTGGCCAGGGAAAGAGCCATCAAGAAAAGATACCTGGCCTATAAAGTGCTCGAAGGATATCCGGTAGCTACGGCCGAAAAAGAAGTGGAAAGGGAACGTCCCCACCTCGACCCCTACTATTCCCGTCTGGAGGCGGGCAATGCCCTCTTTGAACACATCCCGGAATTCGTTTTTTTCGAGGATTTCAGCAGCCTCCTACCGAACCGGATCGATCTGGAGGATATCCTCAGTGGCGACCGCAGTGTCGAAGGCTACAAAGCCGCTAAGAACTTCCTCCAGGTGGCCGGCCTCGATGAGGAGTTTTTCCGCGAGACCAACAGCCGCATCCTGAAACAGAAGATCGAACGCCTCAACCGCGAGCTGACGGTCGACTTCCAGGATTTCTGGCAGCAACGCATAGGACGACACAACAAGATCTCCCTCAATTTCGAGCTGGAACATTACGATCATACCCATCCTGAAAAAAGTGGCTACCCGTACATAGAGTTCTGGGTCAAGGACCGTCAGGAGCGACTTTATCCCAAACAGCGCAGCCGTGGGGTGCGCTGGTTCCTCTCTTTCTATCTGGAACTGAAGGCCGCCGTCTCCCAGCGCGATTTCCGGGGCAAGGTGCTGCTCATCGATGAGCCGGGCCTCAGCCTCCATGCCCGTGCCCAGGAAGATGTGCTCAAAGTGTTCGAACATATCAAGGAGAAGATCCAGATCGTTTATACCACACATTCGCCCCATCTGATCGATATCCGCAAGCTGTATCGTTTGCTGGCGGTCCAGCGGTCGTCCGACGATGTGGAGAACAGCGAGACGGTGGTCTTCGATGCCAAATCGCTCACCTCCGCTTCGGCCGACACCCTCTCACCGGTCTATACCCTCATGGGTTCGCGCCTTTCCGAGCAACAGTTCATCCAAAAAAAGAACAATGTCATCCTGGAAGACCTCACCAACTACTACTATTTTTCCGCCTTCCATTCGCTGCTCGGCTATCCTGAAGAGGTTTTTTTCCTGCCGGCCACCGATGTATCCAACGTCGAGACCCTCGTCAACCTCCTGATGGGATGGGGGCTTGAGTTCATCGTAGTCACCGATGCCAGTACGGAAGGGAAACGCACTTATGAGGAACTGAAGAAGAACATTTTCTGGAATAATGATGAAGCGGCCTCGGCCAAAATGGTCAAAATGGAGTTCCCCGCCGTGGAGGATCTTTTCTCTACGCTCGATTTCAAGAAATACGTCCTTCACCAGCGTATCGGCATCCCGGAGAGCAACAGTGAATATGTCATCGACAACCAGCTCTCACGTACCCTGCTTGCCTCCAATTTCATGAAGACGGCTGCCGGCATGAAGATCACCGATCTGGATGAGGAGACACGGGAAAACATCGAAAGGGTTTTTCAGGCCATTGATGAACGTCTCAGGAGTACACGGAGCTCATAAAAAGAGGGTGTTCTGAAGGAAGAGCCCGATTATTGATTAAATTTGCGGGAAACCAAAGCGACGACGATGGCATCCGTCTTTTCGGAAAAATGGATCTGGATCACAGGGGCATCCTCCGGCATTGGGCGGGGTCTGGCTCTGGAGCTGGCGCGGCGGGGAGCCTGGCTTGTGCTTTCTTCCCGCAACCGGGAGAAGCTCGAGGTACTTCGCAGGGAGACCGCCCTGGACGAAGAACACTGTCTTGTGGTACCGCTGGATGTGAGCGATACTGCTGCCGTACAGCAGGCTGCCGTCGAAGTGCTTCGGCAGATACCCCGACTGGACTACCTCTTCAATAATGCCGGTGTGAGCCAGCGCGGCCTTATCCGCGACACCTCCCTCGAGGTGGACAGAAAGATCATGGAGATCAACTATTTCGGTGCGATCGCCCTCACCAAGGCCGTGCTCCCCGCCATGATCCGGCAGGGGGGAGGACATGTGGTGGTCACCAGCTCCATCGTGGGCAAGTTCGGATTTCCTTTACGTTCGGCCTATGCCGCCTCCAAGCATGCCCTTCACGGTTTCTTCGAGACACTCCTCGTCGAGGAGAAAAAAAGCGGTATCGCCGTCACCCTCCTCGTCCCGGGGCATATCGTTACCGACGTCTCCATCAATGCGCTCACGGCCACCGGCGAACGCTACGGTAAAATGGATCCCGGTCAGGCCCGCGGCATGAGCGTGGAGAAGGCCGTCCAAAAAATACTCAGAGGGGTGGCCAAAAAGAAAAGGGAGATCGTCGTGGGCAAGGCGGATTCCTGGTCGGTGTACCTGAAAAAATATTTCCCCGGCCTCTTTTTCAGGTTGGCCGGACGTGTGAGTCCTGTTTGACCCCAAAAAGTTCTGACAGGTGAAAAGGATCATATTCGGAGGCATTCAGCAGGTAGGCATCGGGGTCCACGACCTGAAGGAAGCGTGGGCCTGGTACAGAAAAGTGTTCGGCGTCGATATCCGTATCTTTGAGGATGAGGCGGTGGCCGAGCTCATGCTGCCCTATACGGGAGGCAAGCCCCGGCGCCGGCATGCAGCCATGGCCCTGAACCTCGAAGGGGGTGGTGGCTTTGAGATCTGGCAGTACAAGGACCGGGAGCCGAAAGCCCCGGAAAAACGACCCCTTCTGGGCGACCTGGGGATCAACATCGTCAAGGTCAAAAGCAAGGATGTCCCCTCCGCCTACCGGCATTTCATGAAAATGGGACTCAACATGCCCGGAGGACTGCGGAAGGACCCGTTGGGTCAGGACGTATTTTATATTCAGGACCCCTGGGAGAACCTCTTCGAGGTCGTGCCGGGCCGCGGATGGTTCCGGAACGAGAAAAAATATACCGGTGCCGCCTATGGTGCCATCATCGGAGTGTCCGAGATGGAGCGCTCCCTCCGTTTCTACCGGGAGATCCTGCGTTTCGATACGGTTGTGTACGACAGGGAAGGGCTCTTCGACGACTTCTCCGTGCTGCCCGGAGGTGAACATCCCGTCAGAAGGGTGCTGCTGGAACAAAGCAAAGGACCCCTGGGCATCTTCAGCAGGGTTTTCGGGCCGGCCCAGCTGGAGCTGGTGCAGGTGAAGGGCCGGAAACCCGAAAAGATCTTTGACGGCCGTTACTGGGGCGACCTCGGCTTTATCCATCTCTGTTTCGATGTCAACGGTATGGAAGCCCTCCGCGAACTGTGCAGGGAAAAAGGATATCCTTTCACCGTCGACAGCATGAAAGCCACCCGCGACAACAGCTTCGACATGGGAGAAGCTGCCGGTCATTTTGCCTATGTCGAAGACCCCGACGGCACACTCATCGAGTTCGTCGAAGCTCATCGCCTGCCCATCATCAAAAAGATCGGCTGGTACATCGACCTGCGCAAGAGGGATCCCGAAAAATCCCTCCCCGACTGGCTGCTCAAAGCCTTGCGGTTCAACCGCGTACGCGATAAAAAGAAAAAATCTTGACCCCTACGGCCGGTTGTGACGGATAAAATCCAGAATCTTCTTGAAAAGAAGTACCTTTTCCGGCATATCATGCTTTTTGTAGGAGAAGATGAGGTTGTTCACCATCCTGCCGATCGTCTCAAAGGGTGAACACGGAAGATAATACTGCGGCTCCAGCGGGGTGTCATTGAGTTGTTTGAGGTATTGTTCGATCTCGCGAAGCCCCAGTACGGCCCCTTTCTGGACCATCGAGATGTAAAAAAGGATATCCTCGGGGCCGTTGACCGGCTTGCCGGATTCGATCACATATGGATCCACGTATGCCAGGATGAACTGTCCGGGCAGGTTGACACCCCGGATGGGCAAGCCCAGCTTGCGGGCGATCTCTTCATAGATCACGGCAATGGAGACAGGATTGCCTTTGCCGCTGTCCAGGACCACGTTGATGAAATTGTTCTGGGGAGAAAAGTAATCCCCCCGGTTGGGCCCGATCTGGTAAAGATCGTACAACACATGGTTGAAGATCCTCACCTTTTCCAGGGCCGTGAGCTTGTCATGCAGTTCGATCCAGATATCTTTCCGGATGCGCTCGATCTTCTCCTCAATAGGGGCGAAAGGAAGATTGGGATACTGCACACGGGCGACCAGATAGGCGCCCCTGAGCAGATCGGGATCGTCCGAATGCATCCACCGGTAAAGGTCTTCCTGCAAAGTGTTGAACTGAATGCTCTGGATGATCGATTCCAGGCGTTCCTGGACCATGTCGCTGAATGAGATCTCCCATTCTTTCTCAAGATGGGGGATGGCCTCCTCGCCGATGTCGATAAGGTACTTCGAGACCTCTTCGAACACCGTGAGATCGGGATCATCCAGCAACTGGATGAGTGCCTTTATCCTGTTGCTGTCCTTTCTCCTTTCCATGGTCAAGACGTTAATTTGTTCAACACGTACAAGATCAGCCTTTCCATCAGTTTGCTGTAGTCGTCCAGGGCTTCTCCTGTGACCCTGTTGGCGATGATGGCACACAGGGTGACGGCGCGGTGTCCCAGCAGCCTAGAGAGCCCATAGACGGCCGAACTTTCCATCTCATAGTTGGTGATCCTGCGTCCGTCCGGAGCGACGAACGCGCCTATGCGGGCGTTCATGTCGGGAACGGCCGTGGCCAGCCGCAAAGAACGCCCCTGCGGGCCGTAAAAGCCCGGTGCCGAAAGCGTGATGCCTTCCATGACCTCTTCACCTGCCATCTGGTCGGCCAAAGCATCATCAGCATCGAACACATACAACCTGTTCCAAATTTCGGGCCATTCCAGTTTTTCTGTCAGCTGTTTTGCCAGGTGGAAATCGGCATGAGCAGCCGTATCACGGTAGAAATGCATCAGCCCGTCCAGCCCCACCGCTTTCCTGGTAAGCAGGAAGGTGTTGACAGGTACATCCCGTTGCAGCGAACCGGAAGTGCCGATACGGACGATACGCATCGAGACGGGCAGTGACCGCGGACGGCGCGTGGAGAAATCAATGTTTTTCAGCGCATCCAGCTCGTTCAGTACGATGTCGATGTTGTCGGTGCCGATGCCGGTGGCAAGGACCGTGATGCGATGCCCCTTGTACCAGCCCGTATGAGTGATGAACTCCCTGTTCCTCCGTTGAAGCTCGATCCTGTCAAAAAAAGCGGAAACCATCGACACACGCCCTGGATCCCCCACCAGGATCACCGTGTCGGCCACCTCTTCGGGACGCAGCCGGAGATGGTAGATGCTGCCGTCCTCCTCGATGATAAGTTCCGAATCCCTGATCGCTCCTGCCATAGCCTTGCTCCGTTTTCCACTGCCCTCGTTCCCGTTGCCCTTGAGGATCATGGCAGCTTAATGAAAAGGTAAAGTTAACCAAAAATCTTTTTTCTTATCTGCACATCCTCCCGGAAACGATTTTCATATTGTTACGGGAGGAATTAACTTTGCATACGGAAAAGCTTACGACCATGATACAACGTGTACAGACCCTTTACCTTCTCGGTTCGCTCGTCCTGATCGTGCTGATGTTCTTTTATCCTTATGCAGCCTTCATCGATCCTTCGGCAGTCACCTACGTCTTTGATTTCTCGGGTATCCATGCGGAAGGGGGAGAGGAACTGTTGCAAGGGGTTCTTCCTCTGCAGATCCTGCTCGGGGTCGTGGCGGTGCTCCATCCGGTGGTGATCTTCCTTTTCCGGAACAGAACCCTTCAGATGCGTCTCACCATCTTCAACATGCTGCTGATGGCCGGTATCCTGATTCTGGCAGGTTGGTATATCTACTATGCTGTGAAGGAATGGGAGATGCAGGTGCTTTTCCGCGTCTCGCTCCTTTTTCCGCTGATGGCCATCCTGCTCAGCTGGCTGGCGTTCCGGAACATCCTGAAAGATGAACTGCTGGTACGGTCAGCCGACCGCATCAGATGATGGTGAGGTGTTCCTCGTCGGTGATCTTCTCGCAATAATGACACTTGAGCCGCAAAGGCTTTTTTGAAATGATCCGGAAACGGGTGCGTATCGGCTCGTGGTTGGTGACGCATGCCGGGTTGAAACATTTGACGATCCCCTCGATCTCGTCGGGGATGGTGAGCTGGTGCTTCTCCACCACCTCATAATCGCGGATGATGTTGAGCCGTGCTGCCGGTGCTACCAGCGCGATCTTGTTGATCTCCTGCTCGGTGAAATAGATGTCGGAGACCTTGATGATCCCTTTCTTGCCGAACTTCTTGCTTTCCAGGTTGGTGCCAAAGGTGATCTGTGTGGTGATCGCCTCCAGACCCAGGATGTTGATCACCGAGAAAAGCGAACCGGCGGGAATGTGGTCGATCACCGTACCGTTCTTGATGGCACTGACACTGAGATGTTTTACTTCGCCCATGGTTCCACGCATTAGATCTTACCCAGGATCGCGGCTATGATGGCCTGACGAACAAAGACACCGTTGAGAGCCTGCTCAAAATAATAGGCTTTGGGGTTGTTGTCCACGTCGCTCTCGATCTCGTTCACGCGGGGCAGCGGATGCAGAATGCGCAGGTTGTCTTTCGTGTTCTCCAGCATCTCGTTGCGAAGAACATAAATGTTCTTCACTTTTTCATACTCCAACGGATCCGAAAAACGTTCCCGCTGCACCCGTGTCATGTAAACAATGTCGGCGCGGGAGATGATGTCGGTGAAATCGTCGTGTTCGTAATATTTCAGCCCCTTTCTTTCCAGGATCATCTTGTATTCGTCCGGCATACGCAATTCGACGGGCGAGATGAAATTGAAGGTGGTGTTGTAGTTGGACAGGGCGATCAGAAGGGAATGGACCGTCCGGCCGTATTTCAGGTCGCCCACCAGGAAGATATTGAGCCCGTCCAGGGTGCCCTGTGTCTTGCGGATCGAGTACAGGTCGAGGAGTGTCTGGGTAGGATGCTGGTTGGCGCCGTCACCGGCGTTGATGATGGGTACGGGAGAGACCTCACTGGCATACCGTGCGCTTCCTTCCAGCGAATGACGCATCACGATCAGATCGCTGTAGTTGCTTACCGTCAGGATGGTGTCCTTGAGCGATTCACCTTTGGTGACACTCGAACTGCCGGCATCCGCAAAACCGATGATACGGCCTCCCATCCTTTTTACCGCGCTTTCGAAACTGAGACGGGTGCGCGTGGAAGGCTCGAAGAAAAGCGCGGCAACGACCTTGTCGGAAAGAAGACCTGCCGGAGGGGATTGTTCAAAACGTGCTGCTGCCTCCAGCACGAACTCAATCTCTTCGGGAGTGTAGTCGTTGATGGAGACGAGACTTTTGTTCTTCAGCGAGCTCATCGGATACCGGATATGAACGTCATAAAGATACAAAAAATTAAAGGACGTGGGTGGTCACTCCTTCCTGACGTTCCAGCCTTTCACGTATCCTGGACAGGTCCGACAACGGAAGCGTGACCGTGATACGGCACTTTTCGGAAAACTCCTGTTCACGGATCTTTAACTTCTCACGGTCGATCACCTGCATCACACGGTCCAGATGTTCGTAACCGAAAAGGATCATCAGATCTTGTTCCACCAGATGCAGGACTTTGCCTGCGTTCTTCAGTGCTTCGGCCGCTGCTCGTTTGTATGCATTGTGAAGGCCGCCTGTGCCCAGTAGGATGCCTCCGAAATAACGCACCACGACCACCCCAGCCTCGTAGACACCGGCTGAGAGCAGTTGTTCGTATATGGGCCTGCCCGCCGTCCCGGCAGGTTCACCGTCATCACTGTAACGATAGGCCCCGGAGGCGGGAGAGAGTCTGTAGGCCCAGCAATGGTGCCGTGCCCCGTGATGTGCCCGCCGCAACAGTGCCAGTTCATGTTCAAACTCTTCCACACTTCTTGCCGGAAAAGCATAGGAGAGAAAACGGCTCCCACGGTCACGAAAGATCCCTTCCCCGCGTCCCCCAACCGTATAATAACGATCGTCACTATCTTTCATCTCCCTGTGATCAGCAGTTCCACGCAAATATATACCATCCTTGGCTGTATGGTGCGGAACGTTGCATGTAATTTTCATATTTTTTCCTATAATTGCGAAGCGAACCTAAAATGTTTTAGAACGAGAAGAAGAGAACAGCAGACGGATCGTGAAAAAAATCTCACTCAGTGATATCGCCCGTGAACTGGGAGTTTCCAAGACCCTGGTCTCTCTGGTGCTCAATGGCCGGGGGGATGAGGTGGGGATCAGCAAAGAGACCCAACGCAGGGTGGTGGAGATGGCTGAAAAAATGAACTACAAGCCCAATCTGGTGGCCCGTGGGTTGCGGCTGGGTGCTTCGAAGACCATCGGCCTGATCGTACCGAACATCGCAAACCCTTTTTTCGCCCGTATCGCACGGGTCATAGAAGATGAATCCGACCGGTACGGATATCGTGTTATGTCAGTGAGCTCCGATGAAAAACCGGACAAAGAAATGGGGCTCATCAAGGTGCTGCTGGAACGTCAGATCGACGGTCTCATTATGGCCACCTGCCTCAAAGAGAGAAAGGAAATACGGGCACTCCAGGACGACAGGATCCCGTTCGTCCTGATCGACAGACATTTCCCTCAGATGAAGACCAACTATGTGGTGGTCGACAACCGGTTGGGGGCCTATCAGGTGGTCGACCACCTTGTCCGTCAGGGATATCGCCGTATCGGTCTGCTCAGGATCTCACCCTCTTATCTGATGCCCATCCGTATGCGTTACGAGGGGTATCGCGATGCTCTGAAAGAACACGGAATACGGTACGATAAAAGACTTGTCAAGGAGATCCCCTTTGATTCCATTGAGGAGGACATGGAACAGTCCCTGTTGGAACTCCTGAAACGTCCCGTGAACGCTGAAGCTCTCTTCTTCCTCAATAACGACCTGACCGTGGCCGGTCTCAACGTGATCAAAAAAATCGGTCTGAGGATCCCGCAGGATGTAGCCATTGTCAGTTTTGATGATCTGTTGCTCTTCAGGCTGCTCTATCCCTCGATCACTGCAGTCGCCCAGCCCTGGAAAGAAATGGCCCGGGAGGCTGTCAGGATCCTGATGAAAGAGATCCAGGCAGCTGACAAACCCGTGGAAAAAGAACAGATCATCCTTCCGCCTGAAGTGCGTATCCGGAAATCTTCCGAACCTTTGTAACCGTGTTTTTCAGAGGATGATGAGTAGATTAAGGAACATTCGTTTTTATCTGTTCGCGGTGCCGAGCATCGTTTCTCTGTTTTTCTGCTCCTGCGGGAGGGAACATCTTATCCGGGATGCAGCGTACCGTCATGAGACGGAAAGGGAGTTCCGGGAGGTGCGTCAGCTGGCCCGGCAGAGGAAAGAGGCCTTGTTCGGCGTGCTGGAGAGGCACCTGACCACGGCCCAGAAAGAAGGGCTTATGTTCCTCTATGCCTATATGCCGCTCAGCGATCTGGCCGATTACGACGGCGAATATTTTCTTCGGCAGGTACAGGCTGCACTGCGGGCGCGCGGGGAGATGCCCTGGGGAAACAGCATCCCGGAGGAGATCTTCCTGCATTATGTTCTCCCGCCACGTGTCAACAACGAGAATCTGGACACTTTCCGCCAGGTCTTTTATGACGAGCTTAAGGCGCGTGTTGCGGGACTTGATCTGGAAGAGGCGGTCCTGGAAATCAATCACTGGTGCCATGAGAAAGTCTCTTACCAGCCTGCCGACATACGCACCTCCTCACCCCTGAACACCGTGAAAAATGCCAGGGGACGTTGCGGGGAGGAATCGACCTTCACGGTGGCCGCCCTGCGTACCCTCGCCATTCCGGCGCGTCAGGTCTATGTCCCCCGCTGGGCCCATACCGACGACAACCATGCCTGGGTGGAAGTATGGGTGAACGGCCAGTGGAGGTTCCTGGGGGCCTGTGAACCCGATCCGGCCCTCGATATGGGGTGGTTCGCCGGACCGGCCTCCCGGGCCATGCTGATACATACCAAAGCCTTTGGCGCATACCACGGTAACGAACCCTTGGTAAGACGTGAGAAAAAATACGCTGAGATCAACTGTCTGCACCGTTATGCCGATACCCGAAAGATCATGGTGAAGGTGGTCGATGATCAGCAAAACCCCCTGCCGGGAGCAGTCGTCTCCTTCCGCCTATACAACTATGCGGAGTTCTATCCGCTGGCTTCCCTGACCGCAGGCGATGAGGGAACCGTCTCTTTCGAGACGGGCTACGGCGACCTGCTGGTGTGGGTATCCCACAATGATCATTATGCTTTTGACAGAATGGAGGCCACTCAGGATACCCTTCTACTGATACCCTCCAGAAGCGGAAATGATACCTTTACGATCGACTTTGATATGATCCCGCCTCCGGAAAAGAAAAGAACCGTACAGGTGGATGAAGAAGCAAGCCGCCGAAACGCGCTTCGTCTTCGTCAGGAGGATTCGATACGAATGGCATATATCGAAACGTTCTTCGATACGACAGAAGCCATCTCATGGGCAGTGGATCACGGTTATCCGCCCTCGCCGACCGCATCCTTCCTGGTGAAGAGCATGGGGAACCATCCTGTGATCACTGCTTTTCTGGAGAAGGTGCCCGATACGTTGCGTTGGCAAGCCCTCCTGCTCCTGGCAAACGTCTCTGACAAAGACCTGCGGGATATCACACCGGAGGTGCTCGAGGACCATCTGCTGCATGCACCTCCCCGTAACGGAGATAGCGCTTTTTACGGAAAATACCTTCTCTCTCCGCGTGTGGACAATGAGTTGCTGGTCCCATACCGTGCTTTTTTCCTGAACAACATCCCGCGTGAACAGCAAAAAGCATGGAAAAACGATCCGGAGAAGCTGGCTGCTCATCTCGTCACTAGAATCCATCTGGTGGAGGAGGCCAACTATTATCATGTCCCTCTCACGCCACGGGGGTCCTGGGAACTGGGAATGTCAGACCTTCATTCCCTGCAGATCCTCCTGGTAGCCGTATGCCGGACGCTGGGTGTCCCGGCTTATCTGGACAAGACGCGCGAGGTGGTACGCTATCATGACCGGAGTGGGTGGCACGATCTCTTTTTTCCGGGAGAGGACAAGCTTCCCGGCCTTACGGCTTTTCTCACCCTGTCCGGGGAGACCGACGCCGAATACGCCGTGCACTTTACGCTGGCCCGTTATCATCAAGGGAACTTCAGAACCATGGATTTCCCTTTCATGATGAAGGCTTCCCGCTTCCATGATCATCCGATGGACCCGGGTCATTACCTGTTGGTAACAGGCAAGCGACTGAAGAATGGATGTGTGATGAGCAGAATGAAGGTCTTTTCATTGGAGGAAGGAGAGAGAGCCACAGTGCCACTTCTTTTCCGCGAAGATCTTCCCCCTATACGCCCTCTCGGCAGGCTGCCTCAGGGTCTTCTTCAGACATGTGAAGGTGAACAGGTTCCCCTTGCTTCCCTGTTCCGCCCCGAAGGAGCCCTTCTGTGCTGGGTCGACCTGCGTCATGAACCCAGCAGACATGTGCTGAACGAACTGCCCGGGATCCTCAGCAGTCTCGACGGCTGGAAAGGAGATGTCTGTCTCATTCTGAACGGCAGGGAAGGGGAAGAGGGTGACCTGCCTGCCTCGATCCCCCCGGAAGTACGGATCCTTACCGATCCTTCAGCGGCACTGCTGGGGAAGCTGCTCAAGGATCTCGGAAAAGAGGCGCCCCCAGATTACCCCGTCGTGATAGTAACGGATGGAGAGGGAATCGTGTACGACCTGATGACAGGATACCGTATCAGCCTCGCTGAGCGGATCGTGCGAACTACGGAAACAATACTTAACCAACATAGAAGCTGATGAATACCGGACGTCTTTACTTTGCTGCCTTTTTATGGGGTTTCTTTTTTTGGATGGTGGGTTGCAGCCAACCTTCGGTGCAGGAAGAGGACCTGACACGCTGGGTGGATCCTTTCATTGGCACCGGCGGCCATGGCCATACCTATCCGGGGGCGGTGTTGCCTTTCGGCGGAGTGCAGCTGAGCCCTGACAACGGACGTAGTGGCTGGGACTGGTGCTCAGGATACCACATCACCGATTCGGTCATCGCCGGCTTCAGCCATCTCCATCTCAGCGGTACAGGCATCGGCGACCTGTGTGACATCCTGGTCCTGCCTGCGCAGGGACCTTTTGATGATGACACCACAGAGGAAGGACAGAATTTCATGCGTCCCCACTGGTCGCTTTTCTCCCATGCCACGGAACATGCAGAACCGGGATATTACTCGGTGTTCCTGGAGAAACCGGGGGTGCTGGCCGAACTCACCGTGACGGAAAGGGCAGGTTTTCATCGTTATACTTTTCAGAAGAAAGGAGAACCGGCCGTGGTCTTTGATCTCGGGTTCCATATTAATTGGGATCATCCTACCGAGACCTCCATCCGGGTGGACAGTACGGGCCTGGTGACAGGATGGCGCTTCTCGCGGGGATGGGCACGCGACCAGCGGGTCTTCTTTGCGGCACGTTTTTCACGACCTTTCCGGCGTTTCGTGCCTGTGAAGGATGGCAGAAAAACCGAAGGCGACAGCATCAGTGGGCAGAACGTCCAGGGAATCTTCTTTTTCGGGGACAGCAATGTACCTCTTCTGCTCAAGGTGGGCATCTCCTCGGCCGATGTGGCAGGAGCCGTCGCCAGCATGGAAGAAATCCCGGACTGGGACTTCGATGCGGTACGGCGGAAGGCACACGACATCTGGCAGAAGGAACTCTCCAGAATACGGGTGGAGACCGAAGATACCAGCCTGAAGAAGATCTTCTATACTTCCCTCTACCATACCCTTTTGTCTCCTTTTCTCTATTCCGACCCGAACGGCAATTACAAAGGGGCCGACGACCGTATCCACAACAGCGGCAACCACCGGCGTTATACTGTCTACTCCCTCTGGGATACCTACCGGGCTGAACATCCCCTGCTGACCCTGATCGAACAGGACAAGTTGCCGGATATCCTTGCCTCGATGATGGACTTTTATAAAGAATACGGCCTGTTACCGGTATGGGCCCTTACCGGCAATGAGACCAATACGATGGTGGGCTACCATGCGGTGCCGGTTTTGGCTGATGCCTATGCCAAAGGACTTCTGCCCCTCGATCCCGAAGAGGTGTTCGAGGCCATGAAAAAATCTTCCATGACCGACCTCAAGGGCCTCAAATGGGTGAAAGAGAAAGGTTACATCCCGGCCGATAAGGAACGACATTCTGTTTCCAAAGGCCTGGAATATGCCATTGACGACTGGTGCATTGCCGATATGGCCCGCAGACTGGGGAAGAAAGAGGACGAAGCTTATTATCGCAGGAGAGCTGCATATTACCGCAACTATTTCGATCCGTCGACCCGTTTCATGCGGGGCCGCATGTCGGATGGCAGTTGGCGGACCCCCTTCGATCCCCGCTATTCCAGCCATGAGAGTTTCGATTACACGGAAGGAAATGCCTGGCAATATACCTGGCTGGTACCCCACGATGTGGAAGGGTTGATCCGCCTGATGGGTGGACGGGAGGCTTTCATTGCCAAGCTCGACAGTCTCTTCTCCCTGAATGAGCCCGTGACCGGTGAGCAGGCATCCCCTGACATCTCCGGTCTGATCGGTCAGTATGCCCATGGTAACGAACCCAGCCATCACATTGCTTATATGTATGTTTATGCCGGAGCCCCGTGGAAGACCCAGGAACGGGTGGATACCATCCTGCGATCGCTCTATTTTGCCGACCCCAACGGACTCAGCGGTAACGAAGACTGCGGACAGATGTCCGCCTGGTTCGTATTGAGCAGCATCGGTTTCTACCAGGAAAATCCCGCCGACGGGAATTACGTGCTGGGTCGCCCTCTCTTCGACAAAGTGGTCATTACCACCGGAAAAGGAAACACTTTTACCGTTCTTGTCGGGAACAACTCGCCCCGGAACAAGTATATAAAAAGTGTCAAACTCAACGGAACCACCCTCGCCCGTACATATCTCACTTTCCAGGAGATCGACCAGGGTGGTGTCCTGGAAGTGGAAATGTCCCCGGTGCCTGTAAAGTCCTGGGGGAGTGATCCGTCATGGGCCCCTCCCTCCATGACCCCCCTTTCAGAAGAGAAGGAACAATAAAATGATCATATCAAAGGGAAAGGATTGTAAAAGGGTTGGTAACTTTCGGTACCATAGCGGATTATACTCGTTCTTTGTGTTCTCTCACTACAAAAGGGAAAGAAAGAAATAAAAAATATTGTTATTTTTTGTATGGTTATTTATTTTGTTTATTTTTAAGAGCTTAAAAATCGGGTCCTCCTAGATCGGGTTTTAAGTTTATTTTGTTTTTCATTGTTCATTTCTAAATAATTAATAAGATAATGGTAGAACTTGAACTGACCGAAGAAAAAAAGGATGAGATGGTCCGTTTCTACGAAGAGGAGCTTGAACGAACCGTTCAGCGTCTTCGTCATATCACGGATATGCTGAGATCCCTCAACCCGGCGTCGGAACATCTGAAGATGAAGGAACTGGAAGGGTTCCTGTCCGACGGTTCAGGAGCCACGCTGAGGAAAAGTGCAAAAAAGAAAAGAACCCGTAAAGGGAAGCCCGGTCCCAAAGGGGTGTGGACCAACTACATTCTTAAAAGACTACGTCAGGTCCAGCGACCCATTACATATGAGGACTTGATCAAGGACGCTATGCTCGCCTTCAACAAGACCAAGGAAGAGGCTGACAAGGTACGCCAGGCCATCATGAACAGTGCCTTCCGGCTCAGAAAGAAACAGGGCAAAGTGTTGACCTATCGCAAACCCGGATCCAAAGAGAAATTCATCGGCCTTCGGAAATGGTTCGACGAGTCGGGAGAGCTGCTGGAAGAATACAAAAAGAAACTTCTGGACTGAAGAACTGTTCAAAGAATCCGGGAAAGCGGCGGGATCTCCCTGCCGTTTTTTTTGACATAGGGTATCTTTACTGTCATGAAAAGATCGAAAGATTTTTGGGGACTGTTTTTGTTGTTCCTGATCCCCCTGTTCACTGGGTGTGGTGAAAAGAACACTTCCGGTCCGGGCTCGGTCCGGGAGGTCGATCCCTTCATTGGCACTGCCCGTTTCGGGAACACCTTTCCGGGGGCGGTGATCCCTTTTGGTTTTGTCCAGCTCTCTCCGGACACGCCCCACGGTTCGTTCGGAGGTTATGCATGGGAGGACAGGGTGATCCTGGGTTTCAGTCATACCCACATGACCGGTGGCGGGGCAGGGGAGATGCGGGATGTGCTGGTCATGCCGGGGACGGACCATATCCACATCCGTCCCGGTACAGGTCACGGTGACGGCTATGCCTCTCCCTTTGACAAGAAAAGCGAACAAGCCTCCCCGGGTTACTACCGCGTGACCCTCGATCAGGGACCTGTCACGGCCGAGCTCACCGTCACCCCACATGCCGGCATCCATCGTTATACTTTCCCGGAAACACGGGAGGCCAACATCCTCATCGACCTTCATCACGGAGCACAAGCCACCGAAAGCTATCTGCGCTTTGTGAGCGATACGGAGATCGAAGGATACCGTTTCTCTTCCGGATGGGTGAAGAAGAGCCGCATCTATTTCGTGATACGTTTTTCCAGGCCTTTCGAATACGGGGTGATCGCCCGCCACGGTCGTTATGTCAACGGCCGGGACCGGGCGCGTGGCGACGATCTGCAGGCCGTGGTCACCTTCTCCACCCACGAGGGGGAGCGTATCATGATGAAAGTGGCCCTTTCCGCCGTCAGCATCCGGGGGGCGCGAAAGAACATGGCACGCGAAGCTTCGTCATGGGATTTCGAGGACTACCGCCGCCGGGCAGAAGAGCTCTGGCAGCAACAGCTGCAGCGCATCTCCCTCGAAGGTGCCACACCCAAACAACGCCGCATCTTTTATACCGCCCTCTACCATACCATGATCGCCCCTTATCTCTATATGGATGTAACCCACCGTTATCGCGGCATGGACGATCAGATACACAAAGCCTGCAACTTTGAGAATTATACCTATTTCTCGCTGTGGGACACTTTCCGGGCTTTGCACCCCTGGTTCACCCTTTTCCTTCCCGAAAAGAACATGCAGTTCCTCCGTTCCCTCGTCAGAAAGGGAGAAGAATACGGCACTCTGCCCAAATGGGAGCTCTACGGCAACGATACCAGATGCATGATCGGCTATCCGGCTGTGGCCCTGCTGGCTGATGCCATGGTCAAAGGTGATACCTCTTTTGACCTCCGGGAAGCCTATCGTCTGGCTGTCCGTACCGCCATGCAGGACAGCGAAGGTCTTGGTGCTTACAGACAACTGGGTTATGTCCCTGCCGACGAGACCGACCAGTCGGTCTCCCGTACACTGGAATATGCTTACGGCGACTGGTGCATCGCCCGGATGGCCGGCCTACTGGGTAAGAAGGAAGACTCCCTCCTTTTTATACGGCGTTCCCGGAACTGGCGGAACCTTTTTGATACCCTGAGCGGTTTCATGCGGGGCAAGGACCGCAAGGGTCAGTGGGTGGAACCTTTTGACCCTGATCTGGAGAGCCGCGAATATACGGAAGGAACACCTTGGCACTGGCTCTTCGTACCCCATGACACCCCCGGTCTGATACGGGCTTTCGGGAGTGAGGAGCGTTTCACCTCCTGGCTTGATACGCTTTTCCGAACGAAAGCAAAATGGTTCGATGCCGAGACTTCACGTTATATCTATGGTTTCGTGGGGAAGTATGCTCAGGGCAATGAACCTGATCACCATGTACCTTTCCTCTATGCCTGGACCGGTGTCCCGTGGAAAAGCGTTCAGACAGTACGGGAGATCATGATACGCCGCTATGACGACACCCCTGACGGACTGCCCGGTAACGAAGATGCCGGTCAGATGTCGGCGTGGTACCTTTTTGCCTCACTGGGATTCTATCCGGTATGCCCGGGCAGTGGCAATTATGTCCTGACATTGCCGGCCGTGCAGAAGGCGGTGATCGACCTGGGCCGTGAAAAGAAACTTACCATCCGGGTTCAGGGCTCACCGGATGCCGAAAAAGCTAAAAAGATCTTCTTCAACGGACGGGAACTACGGCATCCATTCATTGCCCATCGTGATCTGATGAAAGGAGGCGAACTGCTCTTCGTGACCGAATAATCACTCTTCCATCAGTGAGGAAAAATCGATCTCACTGGTACTTTCCACCTCCGAGAGATGCAGTCCCTCGCAACGCAAGGTGCGGGAATGGTACTTCTTCAGCAGGGAGTGGTTGTGTGTGGCGAACAATACGGCACAGCCGCTGCGGCTGATCTCCATCAGCAGCTGCAGGATCCCTTCGGACGTTTCAGGGTCGAGGTTGCCCGTAGGCTCGTCAGCCAGGATGATGCGCGGATGGTTGAGCAAAGCCCGCGCAATGACGATGCGCTGCTGTTCTCCTCCTGAGAGCTGATGAGGCTTCTTGTAATCCTTGAACTCCATCCCTACCAGTTCCAGAACCTCTCGTATCCGGGCATCGATCTTCTTTTTGTCTTTCCAGCCGGTGGCACGCAACACGAAATGAAGATTCTCATACACCGATCGGTCGGTGAGCAGCTGGAAATCCTGGAAGACGATCCCCAGTTCCCGCCGCAGTCTCGGGATCTCTCTCTTCCGTATGGTCTTCAGGTAAAAATCCCCTACCCGTGCAAAGCCTTTTTTCAGCGGAAGCTGGGCATTGATGGTCTTGATGATCGTCGTCTTGCCGCTTCCCACACGGCCGATGAGATAGACGAACTCTCCCGGCTGTATCTCGAAGGTCACATCTTTCAGGATGAGATGGTCTTTCTGGTAAAGGTCGCAGTGCTTGAACTCGATGATAGGTTTCTCAGCCATGGCATGGGAGCGTTCGTGGATCCTGATCCCAAAAATACAATTTTGTCCGGGATGTCCTCTTCCTTTCTGAAATTAACAATGCGGTGTTGATTAAAAGGCATACGAATCTGGCCTGATCCCCGTTATTATAGTTAACTTTGGCATTGAAACGAAAGACCATGGGGCTTTATCAGAGGCGTGCGTTCATCCTGATGCTTTTCCTGCTTCTCTCATTGGCGGGAAGAGCCCAGGAACCCCGCTTCCTTACGACGGAAGAACATGCTTTCCGGGAAGCCCTCGACCTGTACCAGAAAGAGAAATACGGACCGGCTCAGAAAGCTTTCGATGGGATCGCAGTCCGGTATGACAGCGATCATGATATCCTGGCGGTCATGGCCGAATACTATGCGGCCAAATGTGCCATGTACCTTTTCAACGCAGATGCGGAATACCGTCTTTTTACCTTTATCAATAACCATCCGGAAAGTGCCCTGGTACGTGAGGCGATCTTCGACATGGCACTCTTCCAGTACCAGAAAAAGAACTATTCCGGGGCGATCACCTGGTTCGAAAAGGTCGATGTTTCGGCCCTGACGGAAGAGCAAAAAGCTGAGTACTACTTCAAGCTGGGTTATTCCCTCTTCATGCGGAAGCAGTACGACAAAGCCCGGATGGCCTTCTATGAGATCAAAGACATCCGTAGCGAATACACGCCTCCTGCTATCTATTATTATGCTCATATCGCCTATATGGACGGTCAGTACGAGACCGCCCTGAAAGAGTTCGAGAGGCTCTCCGATGACGAGACCTTCGCCCGCATCGTCCCATATTACATTGTCCAGATCCTTTACCTGCAGAAAAAATACGACAGGATTCTCTCCTATGCGCCTGCTGTCCTGGAGAATGCCCTGCCTACCAGGGCCGACGAGATCCGCAAGATCATCGGGGATGCCTGGTTCCGAAAGGGTGAGTATGCCAAAGCCCTGCCATATCTGGAGGCTTATGCGAAGAAGAACCGCCTGACAAGAACGGGACACTATGAACTCGGTTATTGTTATTACAAAACCGGGCAGTACAGAAAAGCTGCCGAACATCTGGAATATGCCACGGGTGAGGAAGACCGGCTGGCACAGAACAGTTACTACCTCCTGGCCGACTGTTATCTCCATCTGGGAGACAAGAAAAAGGCCGGCATCGCCTTTTCTGCGGCCGCCTCCATGGATTTCGACCCCGGGATCAAAGAGGACGCCCTTTTCAACTATGCCAAGCTGACCTTTGAACTTTCCTACTCCCCCTTCAACGAGACCATCAGGGCTTTCAAAGCATACATCGATCAGTATCCCTATTCACGGCGCATCAACGAAGCCTACCGTTATCTGGTGCTGGCTTACCTGAGTACACGAAACTACAAACTGGCGCTTGAATCGCTCGAACAGATCAAGGACAAAAGCGAGGAGATCAAAAAAGCCTACCAGAAAGTGGCTTTCTACCGTGCCCTCGAACTTCTCAGGTCGGGTGATCCGGACAATGCGATCCCTCTTCTCAACCGTTCGCTCGAATATGGCACTTACGATGCCGTGTTGCGTGCCAGGGCCTTGTTCTGGCTGGGCGAAGCATGGTACCGTCTGGGGAAGTACGACCGGGCCATGGAGGCGCTCACAAAATTCCTTTACAGTCCGGGTGCTGTCTCCTTGAAAGAATATCTGCAGGCCCATTACGACATGGGTTATATTCATTTCAACCGGAAAGCATATGATCAGGCCGCTTCCTGGTTCAGGAAGTTCATTGCCGGGGCAGGGGACCAGGAACCCGTGCTGGTCGCCGATGCCTACAACCGCCTGGGAGATTGTGCTTTTGTAGGCAGGGATTTTCGGCAGGCGGTCGATTTCTACAGTCAGGCCTACCGGCTGGGGAAAGCGAATCCCGACTATGCGCTCTTTCAGCGCGGTTTTACCTACGGCCTTTTGAAGAACCCGCCGGCCAAGGTGAAAGACCTGACAACCCTGATTGGCGAGTTCCCTTCGTCGCCTTACGTGGATGATGCACTGTACGAGCGGGCCAGGGCCTATGTGGAGATGAACCAGCCCGACAAGGCCATTGCCGATTTCCGGAGGCTCATACGGGACCATCCCACCAGCTCTTACGTGCCGAAGGCTTACCTGCAGATCGGCCTGGTCAGTTATGCCCGCAACGACTATCAGACCGCTATCGAGAACTTCAAACAGGTGGTGGAGAAATACCCAGGTACACCCGAGGCACGCAACGCCCTGACAGGCCTGAAGAATGTCTATGTCGACATGAACGACGTGGAAGCCTATTTCGCCTATGCCCGGAAGCTGGGTTCTTTTGCCGATGTTAACCTCGCCGAAGAGGATTCGCTGCTTTACATATCGGGCGAGAACTTGTACATGGAAGGCAACTGTGAACGTGCGACCCAGGTACTCAACAAATACCTGAAGAAATTCCCCGACGGCACCTTCCGTGTGAATGCCCATTTTTACCTGGCGGAATGTGCCCGGCAGGCTGGAGATACCGCGACGTCGCTGGAGCATTACCGGTATGTCATCCGTCAGCCGCGCAACCTCTTTACCGAGTCGGCCCTGCTGGCCTCCTCGGCGATCCTTTTCGCTGAGAAAGATTATGCGTCGGCATTGGAGGATTATGTGTTGCTGGAACGTGTGGCCGAGGTCCCTGAGAACATCAGGGTGGCGCGGTTCGGCCAGCTGCGCTGTTCCTATCGGCTGAAGCACTACCGTTCGGTGGTGACCCTGGCCCGGGAGATCCTGACCATGCCGGGACTGACCGACCAGGAGGCACGGGAGGCTTATTACAAGATGGCCAAGGCTTATCAGGCACTCGGCCGGAAGGACAAGGCCCTCGAAGCTTACAGGAAACTGGCCGTGGAGGTCACCAGTGCCGAAGGGGCCGAGGCCAGGTACCGCGTGGCGGAACTGCTCTATGAACAAGGCAAAACCAAGGAGGCGGAAAAAGAGATCCTCGATTTCATCGATATGAGCACCCCCCATGCATACTGGATGGCCAAGGCTTTCCTCCTGCTTTCCGATATCAGCCTTGACCAGGGCGACCTCCTTCAGGCCAAGTATACTCTTCAGAGCCTCATCGACTACTACCGGGTGGAGGACGACGGTATTCTCCGCGAAGCCCGCGAGAGGCTGCAGGCCATCCGGGAATACGAAAAGCAACGGGTACTCCCCGACAGCAGTGCCGTGGCGCCCGATACGGTGCCGGCGGCGGCTGATAACGATACCACCACCCACACAAACCTGCTTCCGCGATGAAAAGGATCATCCGACATATCCTCGTGCTTTTTCTCCTGTTGATGGGAGGATCCGCCACCCTAGTCGCACAGCGGGATACGATTAGGAAAGAGGTGCGTGTGGTCAAACCCTATGAGCCCGTGGTCGGAGAGGCCCGCAAGATCGATATCCAGCCCGAGCTGCACGATACGGCCCACTACCGCCCCGAGATCACCTATACTCTTACCCCCAGGCCTTTCATGACCCCTTTCCGGCCGCGCCCTATCAAACCGGCACGCCTCCAGCCGGAAAGCGTGCCACGCCTCTATAAAAGTTACCTGAAACTGGGTATGGGCAGCCACATCACCCCGCTGGCCGAGTTCTCCATGTCCAGCCTTCGTTCCAAAGACCATCTTGCCGGAGTCTACGTTCGTTCCTTCTCTTCATACGGGGATGTGAAACTCGGCAACGGGAAAAAGGTCGATGGCAACTTCTCGGAGTTGCGGACCATGCTCTTCGGAAAGAAGATGTACCGTTCCTACACCGTCGACGGGGAATTGCGTTTCAACAATGACAAAAGACTGTATTACGGATATTATCCCTCGCTCGATACCTTGCTTGACAAAGACAGCATCCGTCAGAACTATCTCAACCCCGGGATCACCCTCGGCATTCATTCCACGCATGCCGATTCCTCTCATCTCAACTACCGGGCCACCGTGAAATACGATTATCTGGGTGATCATTACGATCACTATCAACACGCTCTCGATGTGGAAGGTCATCTCTACAAGGTCGTCCAGGGGAAGACCATGGGGCTGGAGGGTGCGGTGAAATATTTCAACAGCGATCTGTATCCGACGGGTAGTTACAACACCAACATCAGGATAGAGCCCTGGTTCTACCAGTCGACCACCGAATGGCGTCTCAAGGCCTCGCTGGCTGCCGTCATCGATCTTACCCAGGGGAACACAGACATACGGCTGTACCCCCGTGTGCGGTTCCAGTTCAGGATCATCCCGGAGTATCTGACTTCCTTTCTCGGCATGGACGGAGGAATGGATGTCAACGACCGGCTGACGATGGTCCGTCGTAATCCTTACCTGCGCCCCGACCAAATGGTCCTCAACACCGACCGGAAGATGGTCTTTTACGCCGGTCTTTCCGGATCACTGGCGGCAGGGACGGAATACAAGCTGTACGCTTCTTTTTCGCTCGTCGACCAGATGCCCTTCTTCATCAATGATACCACCTCCGGTGGGCTCGCCAACCGGTTCATCACGGTTTACGATGATGTACAGCGGCTCCATCTCTCCGGAGAGTTCATAGGTCGCCTGAGCAACAGTTTCTCCCTTTACCTGCGGGCTGCCTTTGACAACTACAGCATGACCGTACTGGACGAGCCGTGGCATGTCCCGCCCTTTACCGGAACGCTGGGAATGAGCTACAACCTCGGGAACAAGATCTTCATCCGTTCCGACATGGCCTATGTGGGAGCCCGTTATGCACCCGATCCCTTTACGGGCGACAGGATCCGGCTGGACGGTTACCCCGATCTCAACCTTTCCTTGGAATACCGTTACAGGAAGATCTTGTCCTTCTTCTTGAACTTCAATAACATAGCGTCGGTACGTTATGAGCCGTGGAACCAGTATCCCACCTACGGTTTCTTCGTCCTGGGAGGTTTTACCTATTCTCTCTGATCCCCCGTGCCGTTCATTGGGATGCACCCCGGGAACATGTTTTTCACATATTCACATCCCCCTTTTGCCTGTTCCGGAAGGATGTTTATTTTTTGTTGAAAAAAACACCATCTAGGGAGAGGATAAATGCCTGATTATCATTAAAATTTAGTATATTTGCATAACATCTGGCAAAGAGGATGAAGGACGTGATAAATGATTGTGAGATAATGGGTTATTTTGGAAGGGAAAAAGAAGGGAAAGAAAAGAGCATACCATATCTTCATTCCGGCTGAAAGGCCGGGGATCATCCGGGAACGAACGAACAAAACCAGGAAGTAGGAGATCCCGGTGAAAACCGGGAGTAAGGAGAATATTTTAATGAATGAACGAAAGAAGCAATGAGTGAAGAAATGAAAAACCAGAACGGCAACGGCTATTCCGCGGAGAACATACAGGTGCTGGAAGGCCTGGAGGCAGTGAGGAAAAGGCCGGCCATGTATATCGGCGACGTGAGCGAGAAAGGGTTGCATCACTTGGTTTATGAGGTGGTGGATAACTCGATCGATGAAGCCCTGGCCGGCTTCTGCAAAAATATCGATGTGGTGATCAACGAGGACGGCTCGGTGACCATCTCCGACGACGGACGCGGCATCCCTGTCGACCTTCATGAAAAAGAAAACCGTTCGGCCCTCGAGGTGGTGATGACCGTCCTGCATGCCGGTGGAAAGTTCAACAAGGACACCTATAAAGTATCAGGAGGCCTGCACGGGGTGGGGGTCTCCTGTGTCAATGCCCTGTCGGTGAACCTCCGGGCGGAGATCCACCGCGACGGCAAGATCTATGTGCAGGAATACAGCAAGGGGAAACCCCTCGAACCCGTCAAAGAGGTGGGAGCCACCGACAGGACAGGTACGATCATCACTTTTAAGCCTGATGATTCCATCTTCATCACTACGGATTTCAAATATGAGATCCTCGCCGCCCGTCTGCGGGAGCTGGCTTTTCTCAACAAAGGGATCCGACTGACCATCACCGACAAAAGAGAAAGACTCGAGAACGGCGAAGGTCCTTACCGGCACGAGGAGTTCTATTCCGAAGAGGGTCTGCGGGAGTTCGTCAAGTACCTCGACTCTACCCGTGAAGCCCTTATCGAGGAGCCTATCTACATCGAGACCGAGAAGAACGGTATCCCCGTGGAGATCGCCATGCAATACAACACCTCCTACACCGAGAACATCCATTCCTATGTCAACAACATTAATACCATCGAGGGAGGTACGCACCTGGCCGGTTTCCGCAGGGGGCTGACGCGCACGCTTAAGAGCTATGCCGAGAAGTCGGGTATGCTGGCCAAAGCGAAGGTGGAGATCAGCGGCGACGACTTCCGCGAAGGGCTTACGGCCATCGTCTCGGTAAAGGTGCAGGAGCCGCAGTTCGAGGGACAGACCAAGACCAAGCTGGGCAACAACGAGGTGATGGGGGCCGTCGACCAGGCCGTCAGTACGGCCCTCAACTATTACCTGGAAGAGCATCCCCGCGAGGCCAAGACCATCGTCGAGAAAGTCATCCTGGCCGCCAGGGCACGCCAGGCCGCACGGAAAGCCCGTGAAATGGTCCAGCGCAAGAACGTCCTCTCCGGCGCAGGTATGCCCGGAAAACTGGCCGACTGCGCCAGCCGCGACCCCGAAGTCTCCGAGATCTTCCTCGTGGAGGGCGACTCGGCAGGAGGAACAGCCAAACAAGGCAGAAAAAGAGAGTTCCAGGCTATCCTCCCGCTGCGCGGTAAGATCCTTAACGTCGAAAAGGCCATGATGCACAAGATCTTCGAGAACGAGGAGATCCGTAATATCTTCACCGCCCTCGGCGTCTCCATCGGCACCGAAGAGGACAGCAAAGCCCTCGACATGTCCAGACTGCGGTACAACAAGATCATCATCATGACCGATGCCGATGTGGACGGCAGCCACATCACCACCCTCATCATGACCTTCTTTTTCCGTTATATGCAGGATCTGATCAAGGAAGGTCATCTTTACATCGCCACTCCGCCTCTCTACCTGGTGAAGAAAGGCAAGACGCAGCGTTACTGCTGGAACGAACAGCAACGCCAGCAGGCCGTCGAGGAGCTGGGTGGTGAGAAGGCGGGTGTGACGGTCCAGCGTTACAAAGGTCTGGGGGAGATGAATGCCGAACAGCTGTGGGAGACCACCATGAATCCCGAGACCCGCACCCTGCGCCAGGTGACCATCGAGAGTGCGGCTGAGGCTGACAGGATCTTTTCCATGCTCATGGGAGATGATGTCCCCCCGCGACGCGAGTTCATCGAGAAACATGCCCGTTATGCCAACATTGATGCCTGACGGGACACAAAAAGGAGCGGATGTATTTTCTCGGGTATGACGCAGGCAGCTCTTCTGTCAAGGGAGCGTTGTATGACAGCCATACTGGCAAGGTGATCGCCCGGGCCACTTCGCCGGCCGGGGAAGAGATGCCCATGGATGCCCCCCGTCCCGGCTGGGCAGAACAGGATCCTGCGATGTGGTGGGATCACCTGGTACGTGTTACCCACATGCTATGGAAAGCACATCCCGAAGCATCACGGCAGGTGAAAGGTATCGGCATCGCCTATCAGATGCACGGTCTCGTGCTTATTGACAAGCTGCGGCAAGTGTTGCGGCCGGCCATCATCTGGTGCGACAGCCGTGCGGTGGAAATAGGGGAGCGTGCTCTCCGGAAAATCGGAAGCGGGAAGGCCATGCGCCATCTGCTCAACTCCCCCGCTAACTTCACCGCCGCCAAACTGGCCTGGGTGAAAGAGCATGAGCCGGAGATCTATCGCAAAGCCTGGAAGATGCTCCTGCCGGGTGATTACCTCGCCATGCGGATGACCGGGGAGGCCGCCACTACGGTTACGGGCCTTTCCGAAGGGATCCTCTGGGATTATCAGGAAGACAGGACCGCGACGATGGTGCTCGAGGCGTTGGACCTGGATGCTTCGCTGCTGCCACCGGTGGTGCCTGTCTTCGGCGAACAGGGACGGCTGACGCCCCTGGCAGCGGAGGACCTGGGCCTTGCGCCGGGAGTGCCGGTGACCTACCGTGCAGGTGACCAGCCCAACAACGCTTTCTCTCTCAATGTCCTGGAGCCCGGCGAAGTGGCCGCCACCGCCGGCACCTCCGGTGTCGTCTACGGCGTCACGGGACAACCTGCCGCCGACGCCCTCTCACGAGTCAACACCTTTCTGCATGTGAACCACCGGATCCCACACCCCCGTTACGGGGTGCTGCTCTGTATCAACGGCACGGGCATCCTCAACGCCTGGATGCGGAACATCCTTTTCGAAGGCAAAGTAACGTATGATGAGATGAACCGTCTGGCCCGTCAGGTGCCACCCGGCGCCGAAGGGGTCACGGTCCTGCCTTTCGGTAACGGCGCCGAAAGGGTGCTCCGTAACCAGGACCCCGGAGCCTTTTTCGGAGGAATACGTTTCAACCGTCATGGACGTCCTCACCTGCTGCGCGCCGTGCAGGAGGGGATCGCTTTCTCCTTCCGTTACGGCCTGGAGATCATGGAGGAAATGGGGATCGGAACACGCGTGTTGCGTGCCGGCCATGCCAACATGTTCCTGAGTCCGCTCTTCCGTGAAGTGCTGGCCACCGCCACCGATGTCACCATCGAACTGTATGATACCGACGGAGCCCAGGGTGCCGCTCAGGGAGCCGCCCTCGGCGCCGGTAACTGTACATCACCGGAAAATTGTTTCACAAAACTGGAAAGAAAAGCGGTCATTGAACCCTCCCAGGACCACAGGCAAGCATACGAGGAAGCCTATGGCAGATGGCTCGAGAAGCTCGAGAGAATGCTAGAAGAACTTTAAAACACAACCTAAATATTCCGTAACAATGGAGATCACCCTTGGACAAAAAACCTTCTTCCCCGGTATCGGGAAGATACCCTATGAAGGGCCGGGGTCGGACAACCCTTTGGCTTTCAAATGGTATGATGCGGGACGTGTGGTGGGGGGCAAAACCATGCAGGAACATTTCCGTTTTGCTGTGGCCTACTGGCACACCTTCGGTAATACCGGGGCCGACCCCTTCGGGGCAGGGACCAAAAGGTTCCCGTGGCTCGACTATCCCACACCCCTTGACCGGGCCCGTGCCAAGATGGATGCGGCATTCGAGTTCTTCACCAAACTGGGTGTGCCCTATTACTGCTTTCATGATTATGACCTTGTGGAGGAGGCGGACACCCTGGCGGAGTCGGAGAAGCGTCTTTTCACGATGGTGGAGTATGCCCGTGAAAAACAGAAGGCTTCGGGAGTGAAGCTCCTCTGGGGTACCTCCAACCTCTTTTCCCATCCCCGATATATGAACGGGGCCGCCACCAATCCCGACTTCCGGGTGGTGGCACGTGCCGGCGCTCAGGTGAAGAACGCCCTCGACGCCACCATCGCCCTGGGAGGGGAGAACTATGTGTTTTGGGGCGGCCGGGAAGGTTATCTCTCCCTGCTCAACACCGACATGAAAAGAGAAAAAGAACACATGGCCCGTTTCCTCACCATGGCCCGTGATTATGGGAGGCGCAACGGCTTCCGGGGGACTTTCCTCATCGAGCCCAAGCCCATGGAACCGATGAAACACCAGTATGACTACGACGCCGAGACGGTCATCGGTTTCCTGCGCCATTACGGTTTGGATCAGGACTTCAAGCTCAACATCGAAGTCAACCATGCCACACTGGCGGGACATACCTTCCAGCACGAGCTCCAGGCGGCTGCCGACGCCGGACTGCTGGGCAGCATCGACGCCAACCGCGGCGATTACCAGAACGGCTGGGACACCGACCAGTTCGTTATCAACCTTTACGAGACGGTCGAAGCCCTGCTGGTGATCCTCCAGGCAGGGGGTTTCACTACCGGCGGGATCAACTTTGATGCCAAGACCCGCCGCAACTCCACCGATCTGGAGGATATCTTCATCGCCCACATCGCCGCCATGGATGTCTTTGCCCGTGCCTTACTGGTGGCTGACAAGCTCCTGAACGATTCCTCCTACCTGCAACGGCGGCGTGAACGTTATGCTTCCTTCGACGAGGGCGCCGGTGCCGACTTCGAGGCAGGACGGCTCACCCTCGAGGATCTTCACCGGCTGGCGGGTGAGCAGGAAGAACCTCCGCTCATCAGCGGCAAACAGGAATGGTTCGAACAGTTGATCAACCAGTACATCTGATATTTCACATCCATGGGCTATCATAACGAGGAAGGAAATCGTGCATACATCATGGCGATCACCCTGGTGGCCACGCTGGGCGGCCTCCTGTTCGGTTACGATACGGCCGTGATCTCCGGGGCGGTGAAATCGCTCCAGGGTTTTTTCATCGACCCGCTCCACAGTGACCCGGCCCGGGCGGCCCGGGTCATCTTTCAGTACCGTCTCAGTGTGGCGGTGGTGCTGGGCATCATTGTCTATGCCGCCGGTTCGATCCTGGTGAAGCTGTACGGAAAGAAAAAAGGAGCCTCCGTCAGCCTGCTCCTTGTGGCGGCGGCTGCCGTCGCCGTCTGGCGGCTCTTCGACCATCCCCTTACCCTCACGGAGGAGACGGCCAACGCCCTGAAAGGCTTCACCGTCTCGTCGGCCCTGGTGGGCTGCATCATCGGCGGCAGTATAGGAGGCTTCGTCAGCCGCCGTCTCGGGAGGAAAAGAGGTCTGCTCCTGGCGGCCCTCCTCTTCACTCTCTCGGCCGTTGGCTCGGCCCTGCCGGAAAGAATGAACATCTTCATGGTCGAGCCGGTGATCTCCTTCATCATCTACCGCATCCTCGGCGGCATAGGCGTGGGCCTGGCCTCCATGCTCTCACCCATGTACATTGCCGAGATCGCCCCCTCACGCATCCGAGGACGACTGGTCTCTTGGAACCAGTTCGCCATCATCTTCGGCATGCTGGTGGTTTATTTCGTCAACTATTACATTGCCTACAGCCACCAGGGGGATGATACCTGGCTGCGTCTCAGCGGATGGCGGTGGATGTTCGCTTCCGAGACCATCCCGGCAATGCTCTTTTTCGTGCTTCTTTTCTTCGTCCCGGAAACACCCCGCTATCTGGTGATGGCCGGTCGGGAAGAAGAGGCCGGCAAGGTGCTGGAGAAAGTCTCCGGCAGTCGTGCGGCACCGGTCATCCTGGCCGAGATACGCGAGACCCTGCGTGACAAGTCGGTTCCCTGGCTCTCGTACGGCGGGATGGTTATCTTCGTGGGCATCATGCTCTCGGTGTTCCAGCAGTTCGTGGGCATCAACGTGGTGCTCTACTATGCGCCGGAGATCTTCCGTAACATGGGGTCCGCCACCGACGTGGCCCTGCTGCAGACCGTCATTGTGGGATCCATCAACCTGCTGTTCACCGTGCTGGCCATCCTGACGGTCGACCGTTTCGGGCGCAAACCCCTGCAGATCATTGGTGCCCTCGGCATGGCCGCGGCCATGTTCGGCCTGGGCATGACCTTCTACCTGCAGCATGTGGGGCTGGGAGCACTGCTCTTCATGCTGATGTATGTCGCTTTCTTTGCCATGTCGTGGGGACCGGTGACATGGGTGCTCCTCTCCGAGATCTTCCCCAACAGCATCCGGGGAGCGATGTCCATCGCCGTGGCGGCACAGTGGGTGGCCAACCTCATCATATCTTGGACCTTCCCCATGATGAACGACAACAGCACCCTGAACGCCCTTTTCCATCATGGTTTTGCCTACTGGATCTATGGACTGATGGGCATCCTGGCAGCCTGGTTCGTGTGGCGGATGGTGCCCGAGACCAAAGGACGTTCCCTCGAAGAGATCGAGAAGATCTGGCGCCCGGAAAAGCCGGAAGAGGAAGGATGACCTTATCTCTCTGCTGCGGGAAGGGACCCTTCCAGGATCTGGAAATGTAATGCCGACATACCGTACACCCGCTGCGTGGCCGGGATGAAATCCTCTTCTTTTGCGTCGGTGTAGATGTTCTCCACGTATCTCTGCGGGTTGCGGTCCACCAGCGGGAACCAGGTGTTCTGCACCTGCACCATGATGCGGTGCCCCGCCCGGAAGGTGTGAAGGATATCCTGCAGGGGGATACGTACCTTCGTCATCCTCCCGGGGACGAAAGGTTCCGGATGCTCGTAGCTGTTGCGGTAACGGCCGCGGAACACCTCGCTGCGCACCATCTGCTGGTAGCCACCCATCCTGATGAAGGAAGGATTGCCGGGATAATCGGGATGGTCGTCGGGATAGACATCGATGAGTTTGACCACCCAGTCGGCATCGCCGGCAGTGGTAGAGACATAGAGCTCGGCTTCCGATTTTCCGGCAAGGGTGATGTCGTTCTCAAGCACCGGCGTGACATAGACCAGCACGTCGGGACGACGGCCGGCAAAACGCTGGTCGTCGGTCATGTAGGCTGCGGACATGCCGATGGTCACACGCTCGGTGTAAGGAACCGCCTTGGCAGGATCACTGATGAATTCACGGTATTTTCCGTCATCACCAGACGTGGGGGTCAGGGTGCCGTCGCTGTGCAGGTAGAGTGTGGCCGGATGAGTGCCGGAAGGGGGCCAGCGGTCGAAGGTCACCCACCGGCCACGCCCCGTTTCGTACATCGTGACCTTGGGAAGGTCCGTCTTGCGACCCTTGAGATAATGCGAAAAGAAAGGATATTCGATCTTTTCCCTGTAGTAGACCGACGGGGGAGGATCGCCCGGGAACCACACCCATCCGAGATGGTCACCGTTGCCGCGGGCCCAGCCGCCGTGACGCCACGGGCCGACGACAAGGCGTTTCTCTTCGCCGCCGGAGGAGAAGCGCTCCATCGCCTCGTATGTGGCGAAGGTGCCATAGAGGTCCTCCGCATCATACCACCCGCCTACCACCAGGATCGCCGGCCGGATGTCCGTGAGGTGAGGGAGGATGTTCCGCTCCCGCCAGAAACGGTCGTAGTCGGGATGCAGGACGATCGAGTCCCAGAAGGGGATGCCGTGGTGGAAATATTCGGTGTTCACGCGGGCAAGGGGACCCAGCCGCATGAAGAAAGCATACCCGTCGGGCGTGCCGTGGTCGAAACGTTCTCCCCACGAGGTGGTCAGGCCCCGGCGCGGCTGGCCGAAGACCGCCAGGAAATTGAAACTGTGGGGGAGGAAAAATGCGCCGTGATGGTGGAAATCGTCGAAGAACCAGTCGGCTATGGGTGCCTGGGGGGATATGGCGCGGACAGCCGGATGTGCATCTACGGCCGCTGCCGAAGCATAGAAGCCGGGGTAGGAGATGCCCCAGATACCCACCTTGCCATTGTTCCCTTCGATGTTATGTATCAGCCACTCCACCGTGTCCCATGTGTCGGTGCTTTCGTCCACCGCCGTACTGTCGCGGCGGTGCCGCATGGGACGCATGTTTACGAATGTCCCTTCCGACATGAACCTGCCCCGCACATCCTGATAAACGAAGATGTAACCGTCTTCCATGAAAAGATCCGAAGGGCCCAGATGTTTTCTTTTCTCCTTGCCGTATGGGGCCACGGAATAAGGGGTGCGCTGCATAAGGATGGGATAGGTCCGTGAACGGTCCTTTGGGATGTACACCGAGGTGAAGAGATGCACGCCGTCACGCATGGGTATGCGGTACTCATGTTTCACGTAGTCGTCGGCCGTGAGCTTTTTGTGGCGAGCGGGAGGATCCGTACCTCCTGCAGCAAGGAGGAGGGAAAGGAACGGGATCCACAGGAGAATGCGGACATTTCTTTTGGGCGACTGCATGGCTCTCTTTTTTGTCTACCAGATGGCAGCACGTTCTTCCGGCGGCAGGTACATCGGGTCACCCGGTTTTACATTGAAAGCGTCGAGGAAGGGCTGCAGGTTGCGCAGGGGGCCGTTGACACGGAAGCGTCCCAACGAATGCACGTCCTCCTTGGTACGGCGCAGGATCTCCTCCCTGCGTATGTTCTGGGCCCAGATATGTGCATAGGCCAGGAAGAAACGCTGTGCGGGGGTGAAGCCGCTGATGGCAGGCTGCTCACGGCCGGCCGTGGCCTGAAGGAAAGCGTCCCAGGCGATGTTCAGTCCCCCCAGGTCGGCAATGTTCTCGCCCAGCGTCAGACGTCCGTCGGCATGGACCGTGTCGGCCACGACAAAAGCATCGAACTGCCTGACCAAGACCTCTGCCCGTTTGCGGAAGTTCTCCGCATCCTCCTGCGACCACCAGTCGTGCAGATTGCCCTCTTTGTCGTACAGACGGCCTTTGTCGTCGAAGCCATGGGTCATCTCGTGGCCGATGACCACACCGATGGCACCGTAGTTGACCGCCTCGTCGGCACCGGGATAGTAGAACGGCGGCTGCAGGATGCCGGCAGGGAAACAGATCTCGTTGCGCGTGGGACTGTTGTAAGCGTTGACCGTCTGCGGGGTCATCAGCCACTCGTCAGGATCGCGCGGCTTGCCGATCTTGTCTTTCATGTATTCGAAATTGAAAGCCCCGGCACGCAGGATGTTCCCGGCATAGTCTGTCCGTTCTGTCTCCAGGGAGGAGTAGTCCCTCCATTTGTCGGGGTAGCCGATCTTGAAGTTCATGGCCTTCAGTTTTTCCAGAGCTTTTTCCCGGGTGGTGTCGCTCATCCAGGCGGCCCGGCGGATACGTCCGGCGAAGGCTTCCTTGAGGTGGGTGACCAGCTGCACCATGGCCTCCTTGTCGCGGGGCGGGAAAAAGCGTTCCACGTACATCTTGCCCAGTGCTTCTCCCATGGCATCATTGAGGGCATGGAGCACCCGTTTCCAGCGGGGTTCCATCACCTCGGCACCCCGCACCACACGGCCGTAGAACTCGAAATGGGCCTTCTCGAACGGCGCGGAAAGATAGGGGGCCATCGACCTGATCACGTGCCAGGTGAGATAATCGCGCCAGGTGGCCGGCGGTGTTTGTTCCAGCAGTTGTTCCAGTTCGTCGAAGAAGAGCGGCTGGGTGACGTTGATCTCTGCCGGCAGCGACATATGCAGGCTGTCAAAGAAAAGGGCCCAGGGAATGCCGGGTGTGGCGGTCAGAAGGTCTTCCCCTGTTTTCTTGTGATAGGTCTTCAGCGGGTCCCGGCGTTCCAGACGGGTCATGGAGGCGCGGGCAAGCTTGGTCTCGAGGGCGAGGATCCTGCGGGCGGCATCCGCTGCCGCCGTACTGTCATGTCCCAGCAGGAGGAAGGCCTCCCGTATGAAACGGTCGTAGGCCTCCCGCATGTTCCGGGAGCGGGGATCGTCGGAAAGGTAATAGTCGCGGTCGGTCATGCCCAGCCCGCCCTGACCCAGGTGAGCGATCACCTGCGTACTGTTGCCCGGGTCGAGGCTGCCGTAGAAGGCGAAGAGCACGGACAGTCCCTGCCGGTGAAGGAGGGCAGCCACAGTCATCACATCGGCGGGGCTTTTCACGCTGCCGGCGGCAGCCAGCAGCGGCTCGAGGGGCTGCAAGCCCGCCACATCGATGGCAACGGTGTCCATGCCCGAGAGGAAGAAGTCGCTGATCTTCCGCGCCTCGGAGCCGGCAGGATGACCGGCATGCTCCATCTCATCGATGAGACGGCGCAGCCGCTCGTCATTCTGTTCCTGCAGCTCGTCAAAGGTGCCGTAACGGCTCTTGTCCGGCGGCAGCGGATGCCGCCGTATCCAGCCGCCGTTGGCATACAGGTAGAAATCCTCCTGCGGACGCACCGTCGTATCCAGATCCGCCGGGTTGAGTGCCTTCTCTTTCCCTTCTTTCATATGGTCACAAGAAAAAAACACTCCTGCGGTGAGCAGGAGTGCGGTGATGAGTTTCAGTTTCTGCATGTTGTGTCGTGTGTCTTATTCGAACTCTTTGAACGACCGCTGGATGATGTCGATCGCCTCGTACAGCTGTTCTTCGGTGATGACCAGCGGCGGGGCGAAGCGGATGATGTGGTCGTGGGTGGGTTTGGCGATGAGTCCGTTCTCTTTCATTGTGACGCACACATCCCAGGCGGTCTTGCCGTTCTTGGGCCGTACCACCACGGCGTTGAGGAGGCCTTTGCCGCGCACCAGCTCGATCATGTCCGACCGGATGCTTTCCATCTCTTTGCGGAAGATCTCACCCAGACGGGCGGCGTTGTCGGCGAGGTGCTCCTCTTTCACCACCTCCAGGGCGGCGATGCCCACGCGGGCGGCGATGGGGTTGCCGCCGAAGGTGGAGCCGTGTTCTCCCGGCTTGATGGTGAGCATGATCTCGTCGTCGGCCAGCACGGCCGAGATGGGATAGACCCCACCGGAGAGCGCCTTGCCCAGGATCAGGATGTCGGGACGTACCCCCTCATGGTCGCAGGCCAGCATCTTGCCCGTGCGGGCAATGCCCGTCTGTACCTCGTCGGCGATGAAGAGGACATTGTGCTTCCTGCACAGCTCATATGCACCCTTGAGATAACCTTCGTCGGGGACATATACCCCCGCTTCTCCCTGGATGGGCTCGACAAGGAACCCCGCGATGTTGGGATCCGACTCCAGAACACGCTCCAGAGCTTCCAGGTCATTGTAGGGAATGATCTCAAACCCCGGGGTGTAAGGCCCGAAATCGTTGCGGGCATCGGGGTCGGTGGACATCGAGATGATGGTGATGGTCCGCCCGTGGAAGTTCCCTTCGCAGGCGATGATCTTGGCCTGGTTCTCCGGGATGCCCTTCACCTTGTAAGCCCACTTGCGGCACAGCTTCAGTGCCGTCTCGTCCCCCTCGGCGCCGGTGTTCATCGGAAGCACCTTGTCGTAACCGAAATATTCGGTGATGTATTTCTCATATTCACCCAGGGCACTGTTGTAAAAGGCACGGGAGGTCAGGGTCAGTTTCCTGGCCTGTTCGGTCAGGGCCCCCACGATCTTCGGATGACAGTGACCCTGGTTGACTGCCGAATAAGCCGACAGGAAATCGAAATAGCGCTTGCCTTCCACATCCCAGACGTGGACACCCTCCCCGCGGTCCAGCACCACCGGAAGAGGATGGTAGTTGTGCGCACCGTACTTGTCCTCAAGATCAATGAAATACTTCGACGTCATGGTGTTCTTCTTTTATGGTTTCGCTTTTATGTTTTTGGAAGATGTAAAAGTAGGAAATTAGCGTAAAATCCGTGATAAGGAGAAGAAGTTTTTTCTTTGATGCGGATGCACTTCCGCTGTGCAGGATTATTGACAGGGTTGTTGGGAGGTTTTGTTTTCGTATGTTTCAGATGATCAGTTAAATAATAGGTGTAAATGGAAGAGATTTTTACAGGTTTTGCATAAGGTTTATGTGTTCCGGATTGTTTATGGTTTTTTAATGGAAAGTTAGA